>C687J35021_10000271_pt1 | contig 40543 bp, 75 predicted proteins | sample RifCSPhighO2_12_FD_35021 | JGI IMG/M metagenome (IMG submission 35021) | reverse complement strand
CCAGAAATGGGCCAGCTTGTCAGATGCAGAAAAGGGACAACTTATATCCATGTGGATTGTGGCTGCTGACAACGCGGGAGATATACCTGCTGATCCGTTTTTTTTGCGCAAAATCTGCCAGTTAGATGCAGAGCCAGACCTTGAGAAATTTATTTCCTTGGGGTTCTTGACGCCGCCGTGACGCCGCCGTGACGCCGTGACGACACACCAGAGTAGATCAGAGCAGAGCACATTACACCAGGAAGGTATAGGGGAGAGATTTAGAAAATGGAAATTTCCGAAACCCAGAAAAACCAACAGAAACTTTTCGAGTCGTTCCTTGGCGGTCTAATCACCTGGCAAACTTTTCCCGACAAAGAAGCGGACAAAGGCGACAAAAGATTTAAACTCACACGGGTTGAGCATGGCACATTGACACAGTTGGGTGAAAAACTGAACTACCTGAACGGGCAAGGTGCCGGGGTGTACGCCGTGGTGAATGAAACAAACGGCAAGGGAAGAAAGGCAGAAGATGTGATGCGGGTTCGCTGTGTGTTTGTTGACCTTGATGGCGCACCTCTTGACCCGGTGCTTGACGATATGCCGGACATGGTGGTGGAAACGTCATCTAAAAAATATCATGCTTACTGGCGTATTGCAGATTGCCCCCTGGCTGGGTTCAAGCAGATACAGCAAAGCATAGCGGCAAAATACAACGGTGACGTTAAGGTTTGTGACTTGCCCCGCGTTATGAGGGTGCCAGGATTCTACCACCACAAGCATGAGCCTTTTTTATCCACAATCGTTTACCGACCAGAGCCAAACATGATAACTTTTGCTGAGGCGTGCGAGAAGTGGCCTCCACCAGCCAGAAAACTTTTTTCCGCCCCCAAGTATGCCGCGAACACCAGCGGCGACTACAAGGGGTCTTATGGGGCGGGAGAGGGCAATAGAAACCAACACGTTATGAGGCGCTTGTGTGGGGCCATATCGAGGGGGGTTCGTGGTAGCGACTTGTGGAGCGAGGCATTACGAGAAGGTTTGGCATGCGACCCACCATTGCCAGAGCACGAGATACAGTCAATTTTTAATTCTGTTTCAAGATATGGCGGGTGATATGTTTAAATTTCCAGAAACAAAATTGCGTGATTACCAGATAGAGACAGTCAATCAGGCCAGAAAGTTTTTTAGCCAGGGAAAAAAGAAGCTGGTTATCATGCTGGCAACGGCGGCAGGGAAGACAGTTATTTCTACACACATGATAAAACAGGCGGCGGCAAAAGGTCTTCGGTGTGGTTTTGTGTGTGACAGGATCGAGTTGATAAACCAAACATCGGCCCGGCTGGACATGGAGGGGGTGTCTCACGGGGTAATCCAGGGCGACCATCCGCGTTATGATCCCGCAGAGCAAGTACAAGTTTGTTCTATCCAAACGCTGGCCCGCAGAAAGACGAAACAATTTGACCTAATTATTGTGGATGAAGTGCAAACATTCCACGCTGCGCACAAGAGATTACTCGCAGAGAACGAGGGGAGCTTTATTGTCGGCCTGTCCGCCACTCCTTTCACAAAGGGACTAGGCAAACATTTTGACGGTTTAATTTCTCCTGTAACCGCAAAGCAACTTATCGAGCAGGGCCACCTTGTAGACTTCAAGGTTTACGGACCAAGAACCATCGACGTGTCCGGGGTTAAGACGATTGCTGGAGATTATGACCAAAAAGAGCTGGGAGAGCGGGCAGATAAACCGAAGATCGTAGCAGATATCATCAAGACCTGGATGGAGAAGGGTGGAAGCCGGCAAACAATATGTTTTGCAACAAACGTGGCGCACTCCAAGCACATTGTCCGGGAGTTTTGCAAAGTTGGCGTGAGGGCAGAACACATTGACTCCTTCACCGACAAGGATACCAGGGCGGCGATATTAAGGCGGCTTGCAAACCTTGAAACACAAATTGTTTCTTGTGTTGATATTTTGACAAAAGGGTTTGATTGCCCGGTTGTTTCGTGCATAATCCAGGCACTCCCCACAAAATCGCTAATGCGGCATATTCAGCAAATAGGCCGTGGTCTTCGCACCTCACAAGGAAAAATAGACTGTGTTATTCTTGACCACTCCGGAAATAATGAGCGGTTGGGGTTTATCGACGATATTGAATTTACTGAGCTTGATGACGGCAAGAAAAAAGAAGCGAAAGACAAAAAAGAAAAGGAGAAAAAGGAAAAACTGCCCATCCTCTGCCCGTCATGCGAATATTTGAAACCGGCAGGGGCTTGCAAGTGTCCGGCCTGCGGCCTGGTGGCGGAACACATCGCAGACGTGGAAACAGAAGCAGGGGAACTGCAAGAGGTCAAGAGAAACCGGAAAGGGTATACTTTGGCGCAAAAACAAGCGTTCTTGTCTGGGTTGAACTCGTATGCGGTTGAAAAGGGGTTTCGTGTAGGACGCGGAGGCGTGTATGGTTGGAGCCTACACAAGTACAAGGATTTTTTCGGGTGCGATCCTTCTTCAAAAATAGAATGGGGGGCAAGTGGCCCGATTGGTGAAGATGTGCGGAAATTTATCACACATGCAAATATAAAATGGGCAAAATCAAAAGAGAGAAAACCCGAAAGCGCATTAAGCGGATGGCAGAAAGATTAGGAGCAGAAAATGAAAATGGGAATTTCGGTCAAGCTGGATGTGACCAAGATAGATAAGGACAAGCTATACCAGGGGAAAAATGGGAAATATCTTGACCTAACCCTATTCCTCGACACCGAAGAAACAAGCGAGTACGGAGACAACGGCACGGTAACACAGTCGGCCAGCAAGGAGGATCGGGAGGCGGGCCGCAAGCCACCTATCATCGGAAACGCAAAGGTGTTTTACCAAAGTGGGCAGCCGAAACAGGCCCAAAAGGACACAGGGAACCAGCACCAGGCGCAAAACATGGGAGACGATGTGCCTTTCTGAAACAATGAAAACACCTTGGGACGTAGGCAAATACCGCCTCGGCATAATTCGCCGATTATTGGCCGGAGAACTCACCACCGACCAGGCGGAAAATATTCAGCGCATGTCTGACAGGGAAATAAAAAGATTAATAATGCAAAATAAACCTTGCAAGACATAACTTGCTATGATACGGTGAGTCATAACCAAAACACAGGGAGACTCAAAATGACCGTAATCAACATCATCCCCAGCAGCTACACCGGCGACCCAAGGAAAGCACTAGGCTACGCATGGCAGTCTTTCTCCACCAAGACCCCAGGGGTAGATATTGTGGTAGAGGACACAGGCAAAGGCATTAACTACATGGCAGCAGCGCGGGACAAAATGGCCGAGATGGGAATGACCAAGGCATACATCAACTGCATGTGGTGCGGCGGGTTTGACGGAGAGATCACCGCAACCGAAGAGCCAAAAGCGGTTGAACAAACGGCACCACTGAGCGCAGAGGAAGTAGCGATAAACGAGCAAGCTCAGATGGCCGAGAATGACCGAAGCAAAAAAGGACATGTTGGGCGGTGTAACAAGTGCCACTCGTACTGCTTTGGAGATTGCGAAGCATGAAATGCCCTAAATGTGGAACAGAAATAAAAGACGAAGGCCGCGCCAAGGGGGGGAGAAAATCCCGGCGCACGATCAGCGCAGAGGAGCAAAAAAAGATGCAGCAAGCGCGGAAGATTGCTCGGCTGATAAGGAGGGAAGAATGAAAACAACAGGCGCAGAGTGGAACTGCTTTTACAAAGACTCTGAATTGTGGGGTGGCGATATTTACCACGACGATGTGTTGATCCACGTTGATGGGGCCGAGGTGGAAGATTATGACGATCTGCCTGATAACTCCATTGTTGAGATAAAATCTGGTTATGTGGTTCTTGGCGGTGATACTGAAAAAGACCAGTCTTTGGAAACATATTTTAGGCTGTGGAAGAAAAAACAGGACTTTTTGTTTTTGTCGGTGGAATGCCCACGGGAGAAGTACGAGGCGGTAATGGCAGCAATTAAGGCGGCTGGCGGCAAGTGTCGCGGCTGATACACAAGGAGGGGAGATAATGGAGAAATGCAAAAAACAGGTTTGGGAAGGACACCACAATCACAGGTGCACCAGAACCGCAGTGAGGGATGGTTATTGCAAACAGCACCACCCGGATTCCGTCAAGGAGCGAAAAGAAAAATCTTCAAAGGCATATCAAGAAAAGCTTGAAAAATCTCCATGGCGGTTACTTGCAAAGGCCAATGCACGGATAGCCGAGTTGGAAAAAGAGGTCAACGCCCTGCGGCAGGAGGGGAGATAATGAGCGAAATGTCGGTAGCGTATACCATGTTCAAGCGAAGCCTGCGAGATTTTGAGTTAAGTGTCGAACAATTAGCGATTGCAAAGACCGCGTTTAAAGCAGGATGGGAAGCACGCGAGGTGCTGGCAAACAAGCGTGTGGCAGAGATAGAGAAAGCCGCAACCATGAAAGAGCGTGAACGATGCGCTCGAATAGCACGGCTACACGGTGCGACGCTTGGACAAATTGTAGCAGAAGAAATAGAGAGGCCAAGATAATATTAATGACCCAAGCAGAAAAGGTAATCGAACTTCTCAACGCTGGCCCGCTGGATTTTATCACAGCCAAGAAGCACGGAATATCCCAACTCAAGACCCGGATATGTATGCTTCGGAAAATCGGGGTCAAGATCAGCCACACCATGCAGGCCGGAGTAATGGCTACCGGAAAGCGGATCATGTACGCCGTTTACACCCTGGACGGACAGAAGTATTACCGGCGCGGACAGAAGAAGCGGGAGCATGTCAAGGCAAAGGAATACACCTGTGCAGTGGGCGAGGTTGTTTATCACAACGGGCGGAAGATGCTGGTGCAGGAGGTGCTGGAAAATGGCAGCGAGGCGTTAAAAACAAGGGCGTTTGTGAAGGGGTGCGGATTTTTCACAGATGGCACACCAGCGGAGAGGACGAATATCTTTGCAGGGTGTGATTGGACAAGGGAGGGGTAGAAAATTGCGGAGTAAAATCCATCAAAAATATGGCGGTCGTTGTGCGTACTGCGGAGCTGAAATTACTATAAAGCAGATGCAGGTTGACCATATTATTCCAAAGAGGCATTATTCCGAGGAGTATGGGTGCTTGATTGTCGGGTGCACGAAATTCACAGAATACGGGCTAAACGATATTAGAAACCTCAACCCGGCATGTCGCCCGTGTAATAATAGAAAGGCGGCATTTACCTTGGAAGAATTTCGTGATGAAATTTCAGAACAGGTACGAAGATTGCGCAGAGACAGCGGGCAATTCAGGATAGCAGAGAGATTCGGTCAAATAGTTTCAACCGAAACACCTGTTGTTTTTTGGTTTGAGATCGGTAAAATTACCAGAACAAGGGGGGTGTAGTATGGCTTGTGATATTTGCGGTAAGGTTGGGACCGGGTTGGTTGACTTGTTGTCTTTGTACAAGACTGACGGCGTTGCTCAAGTTTGCCCCGATTGCGAGAAAAAACTTAACGCTCAACTAATCAAGATAAAACTCATCACCTGTGACATAACTCGGTGGGGGCTTAAATCGTTTATTAATAATCTCAGGTCATCCTTTAGGTCGCGAGGAGGATTTTGGCATGATGATCGGCAGAATGATCGGCAGAAATAGCTTGTAAGTGTGCATAAAAACGTGATATTATGTGTGTAATGATCGGCAAAATAACCAGCCCAGTCCCAGCCGGAACGCCGCGCGAATTGTTAAAACCCATGGAGGCACTATGTTTGTTGACGCATTTAACAGCCTGGCTGGAGAGATAAACCGCAACGCCATTGACAAAGGATGGTGGAAAGGTGATCGCAACGAGGGGGAATTGATAGCCCTTATGCACTCTGAGCTTTCGGAGGCACTTGAGGCATTGCGCCACGGCAATCCGCCCGATAACCACATCCCTGAGTTTAATGGAGCCGAGGCTGAGCTTGCTGATGTGGTGATCCGTATCATGGACGTGGCAGCGGCGAAGGGATGGCGGGTGGCCGAGGCCGTTATTGCGAAGACCAATTACAATAAAACGCGGCCATATAAACACGGTGGCAAAGCGTTTTAACGCCAGAAATAACGGGCGGCTTTAGCTGAGAAAAGGAGATTGCATGAGCCGCAAGAAGCCAATTACCCCCAGCAGCCAGATACGCTCCGCGCTTCGGCAGTTATTTCTACGTAGTCGTGAGCGGGCCAAGTGCATAAAGGACGCGAATGGTACATGTTCTTGCGGCAAGAAGCAGAGCAAGGCAAAGGGGCGAGAGGTGAAGATCAACGTGCATCATGTCCACGGGATAGATTGGGACGGACTGATTGATTTGGTACGTGAAAGATTGTTAAGTGGGGAAATGGAGGTTAAGTGTGTGGATTGCCACGCAGAGGAACACGGTAAGCAAAAAAACAGGCAAGGTGCTTGAATCGGCAAAGAAGCAAAGCCAGAAGAACCTAGAAGCAACATGGACCGGGCATTATGCGATTGTGTCGAGCCTGGATGAGATTTTGAAAATCATCGGCATCGGCGGACAATCTTCTTGATTTTTCGCGGTTTTTGTGGGAGAATGTAGGGAATATGTGGTATATCGAGTGGCCAGACAAATGATAATCCGTTGGGTATGCCTGATTGCTGGTGTGGTTATCATTGGCTGTACGATTAGCCAGTGGGTCGATGTTGCTGCGATACTGATTGTCCTGGCTATTGCCGGGTAGGGGGCCTAGATGACAACGCAGCGCACGAAAGCCAAGGCGAAGCCAGAGGGTCCGAGACCCAAACACCCGCTTATGCTCAACGGCCAAGCATGGGATCGGCCCGCAGTAATGCGTATAGTGTGTGACGCAATAGCAACATCATCCCGCAGCCTGGGCCGCATACTCACTGACGGGCACGATGGCAACACACTGCCGGGCCATACCGCAATCATGGAATGGTTGGATGAAGACAAAGAATTGGCGGACAAATATGCGCGCGCGAAGGAGTCCCAAGCCGATTGGATGGCTGACGAGATGCTTGAGATTGCCGATGACGGCAGACGCGATCAAGTGGTTGACCCGGAAACAGGAAGAATAAGCCCGGACCATGACCACATATCTCGTTCTCGGCTGAGAATTGACACGCGCAAATGGTTAGCCAGCAAGCTCCGCCCAAAGAAGTACGGTGATAAACAAGAGATTACCGGCCCCGATGGCGGGCCACTTGTGGTTCAGGTGGTCAAGTTTGGCGAATAACTACTCCATTTTGAAAAATTAGTTTTCAACTATATCAACAAAAGTGTCTCAAAAAGCCGGAGAAACACCCTAACAAATGCCGATCATTCGACTCCCGAACAACTGGACCCCGCGCACATACCAGCTCCCGGTGTGGCGTTATTTGGAGGGTGGCGGGAAACGGGCAGTGGAATGTTGGCACCGGAGGGCAGGCAAGGACGAAGTGGCCCTACACTGGACGGCGTGCGACGCAATGCAGAACCCCGGCAACTACTGGCATATGCTACCCGAATACTCCCATGGTCGTCGTGCATTATGGGACGCAGTAAACCCCCACACAGGCAAAAAGCGCATAGACGAAGCCTTCCCGCTTAAAATCCGCACCAAAACAAACCAGCAGGAAATGAAGATTGAGTTGGTCGGTGGGTCCGTTTGGAACATCGTCGGCTCAGATAACTTTGACGGGCTGGTTGGCTCTCCTCCCCGTGGGGTTGTCTTCTCCGAGTGGTCGTTAGCTGATCCGAGAGCGTGGGCGTTTATCGAGCCTATCCTTGAGGAAAACGGCGGGTGGGCAATCTTCCCTTACACTCCGCGTGGCAACAACCACGGCAAGACGATGTACGATCATGCAAAAAAGCATGATGATTGGTTTGCCGAGCTGCTCACAGCGGATGACACCGGAATATTTAACGCCCAACAACTCGCCAACATTAAGGCGGGGTTGATTTCGATCTATGGGGATAATGAGGGCGAGGCTCTTTTCAACCAGGAGTATTACTGCTCTTTTGAGGGGTGTGTCCCTGGCGCGTACTATGCAAAGCAGATGGCAGAAGCGCGGAAAGAGGGACGAATCTGTGTCGTTCCGTGGCAAAAGGGCTTCGAGGTGGATACCTACTGGGACTTGGGCATTGACGACTCAATGACAATCTGGTTTATACAGCATGTAGGGCAATCCCACCACGTGATTGATTACTACGAAAACACCGGGTTCGGTCTGGAGCATTACAGCAAACACCTGAAAGGACTCCCGTACACCTACGGAAACCACCACATGCCGCACGATGCAGAGCAGCGGGAAATGACTAACTCTGAAATTGCATTGAGCCGGAGGGAGGTTGCTGAGAATCTTGGAATCAGGCCGATTCAGGTTGTTTCCAGGGTGCGCAACATTGATACCTTGGTACAGGTGCACATCCCGGCTGTTCGTAATATTCTGGGGAGTTGCTGGTTTGACGAGAAGAAGTGTTCGCGTGGAATATCCGCGCTAGAAGGGTATCGAGCAGAGTATGACGAGACAAAAAAGAAACTAGGGAACCGACCCCTGCATGATTGGTGTTCACACGGATCTGACGGGTTTAGAACGTTCGCGGTTGGGTACTCCAAGCCAGCGGAATATGACGATGACGAATACGACTTCCAGGGGCCAACTCGTAACAGTGTGACGGGCTACTGATGCAAGAAAACCAAACGAACGACAAGAAATTTGTTGACGAACATGTAAGTCTTGCATTTTCTTCTTGTTTTTATGGTGAAATACGTATAAAGTTTGAACATGGTCGCGTGGTACATGTGAAAAAAGAGCAATGCTTCAAACCTAGAGGCGAAAAGCATGGGTAAAGACGACTTAAGCGAGCAGATATTATTAGCGGCCCTTGAAGCAATGAAAAAACTTATGGAAGAGAAGGGTGAGCGGCTGCTTATTAAGCCAACCGCAGTTACTTTTATGCCACCGAAAGCGGTAAAACGAACAGCATTCTTATTGGGCAGGAAAAACTAGAACAGGAAAAGCGATGAATGTGCCAGTGGCAGAGAGGATTATTGCTGACAAAGCATGATTAAGCCATGCTGTCTAGGATAGTGCCAGCGGAGGTTGCCTAGAAACCATATCTGTTGGTGCCGCAGGTTCAAATCCTGCCTGGTTGCATTCTGCAAATTAAAAACTAATTATATCGGCTATCAAAACAATTGAGGCCAGCATCTCCAACTGGGGATAGCTGGCTTTTTTGCGTTTAAGGGGCGGAATGGAACAAGAGATAGACAAAACAGAGCCTCAGAAAGAATCACCGCTTGCCTTGCTGTTGCGGTATTCTCAATCTCCCAATCTTGTTGATGATCTTGATCACGGTTTGCTGACCAAGATTGGCAAGGACGCGGTAAAGAACGCCAACGATGATGACGGAAGCCGCGATGAGTGGCGGAAGCGTTCTGAGCAGGCAATGGACCTGGCCCTCCAAGTTGTTAAAGAGAAAACCTTCCCGTGGTCTGGCGCATCTAACGTCAAATACCCGCTTGTAACCGTAGCCGCTCTCCAATTTCATGCCCGTTGTTATCCAGCTGTTGTCCAAGGCAATCAGGTTGTTAAGGGCCAAGTTACCGGGGCCGACCATGATGGCAGGAAGAATGCGCAGGCCAAGCGTGTCGCGCAGTACATGAACTACCAGATTCTCGAAGAGATGACCGAATGGGATGAGCAGATGGACAAGCTCATTCTGGCTTTGCCTATCGAAGGATGTGAGTTTAAGAAGACATACTACGACCCCAGCCTGAAACGCAACGTCTCGGAGTGGATTCGGCCATGCGACTTCATCGTTGACTACAAGACAAAAGACCTTACTACATGCCCACGGCAGACGCACCGGCTGCGCTTCTACCCACAAGAGATAACCGAGCGGCAGCGAATGGGCGTGTGGTCGGACGTTGACCTTAATATCAGCCAGACTGACTCGGAAGATGAGGTGTTGCAGGAGTTTTACGAGCAGCACCTTTTGATTGATCTGGACGATGACGGGTATAAGGAGCCGTATTGTGTCACGGTTCATGTTGATTCGGAAAAGGTGGTCAGGATTAAGGCCGCGTATTACCCGGAGGGGATTACCGTCAAGGTCGGGACTGAAACTGCAAACCTGAAGAAGCTTTTGGATAAAGGCATTCCGCCCGAAATGTTGCTACCTGTTTTGGACCAGCAGGGGGCGAAGATAGCGAAGATCACAAAAGCAGACTACTTCACCAAATACGCTTTCATTCCCTCCCCAGACGGAGGGTTTTATGATATCGGATTCGGCCAGCTTATCGGGCCTCTTACCGACTCTGTAGACACCACCATCAACCAGATGCTCGACGCTGGCACTCTTTCCAACCTGGGCGGAGGGTTTGTCCGTGATGGCGTAAGCATCAACCGCAAGCGCGGGCCGGTGAAGTTCACCATGGGAGAGTTTAAGCAGATTTCCCTCCCCGCGAATATGCCTATCCGTGACGGAATTATGCAGATGCAATTCCCCGGCCCTTCCCCTGTGCTGTTCAACCTCCTGGGAATGTTGATCCAGGGCGTAAAGGATGTGACAGGGGTACAGGACATTTTCACCGGCGGCAAGGGCAACCAGGAAACCGCTACTACGACGATGGCCAGGGTAGAGCAGGGGATGCAAGTTTTTTCCGCTGTCTATAAGCGGATTTACCGATCCATGAAGCAGGAGTTTTCCAAGCTCTATAAACTGAATGGGCTGTACCTTGACCCGGAAGTATATTTTCAGGTGATTGACAGCAAGGAGATGCAGCAAATAGGGAAAGCCGATTTCCAGAACGACGGGACAGACGTACAGCCGGTAGCAGACCCTCAGGTATCGACAACCATCCAGAAGATGGCTAAGGCAGAGATGCTGATGGGGATGAAGGGCGACCCCGGCTTAAACGCTGACGAGATAAACAAGCGATTTCTTGAAGCCCTCGAAATCCCGAACTATGAGGCGCTGGTTGTCCCGGCAGACCAACGGAAAGCCCCACCAGATCCGAAATTTGTTGAATTGCAGATGAAAGCAATACAGGCACAAGGCGAAGCAAACAAGGTCAAGGCCGAAACATCCCTGATTTACGCTAAGGCCATTGAAGCAATCGCCAACGCAGAGTCAAAAGAACTCGGCCCGCAGTTGGCGCAATACAAGTCAGAACTAGACACGTTGAGGCAGACAAATGACCAAGGAAGAAATGCAGGCATGGAAGGCGGACCCGTTGACCAAGGCGGTATTGGCTCGGCTCAAGGAGCACCAAGTGGAATGCCAAGTGGCATGCCTCAACTCGGTGAACCTGTCGGCCCCGAACCCATCGGAGACGGCATGTCTGGTGGCGTACCACAAGGGCAAGTTTGACATGGTTGAGGAAATAAAAAATTTGGAGGCAGATGATGAGTGAGAACAAAAGCGGGATTTGGCCGGTGGAGTACAAGATTTTGGTGAAGCCAGACCCGGTTGAGAAGGTTTCAGCGGGTGGAATTATCCTTACCGAGCAGACCCAGGACAAGGAGAGGTATTCCAAGGAAGAAGGGGTAATTGTGGCCATTGGATCTATCGCCTTTACCGACCCGGATTGGTTGGTTCGACCGGAGGTAGGCTATCGCATCCGCCATGATCGGTATGACGGCGCACTGGTTAAGGGTAAAGATGGAGAGGAGTACCGACTAATCAACGACAAGGCCATTGTAGCAATTTTGGAGGTAGAGGCATGAGCGAAAAGACGGTAGATGAAAGAGCAGCGGAAATGGGGCACGTCCCCAAGGAGCAATGGAAAGGCGACCCCGAAAAGTGGGTGCCTGCTGAAGAGTATGTGTCCAGGGGGGAGAACATCCTGCCCATTGTCAAAGACCAACTCAAGAAAGCAAAAGCTGATCTGGAAATGGCCCTGAAGATCAACCAGAACGAGATCAACCAGATCAAAGCCGATGCTTACGCCAAAGCCAAAGCCGAGCATGAAGAAAAGCTGAGAACCCTCGACGCGGCAGAGCTTGAGGCTTTCCAGGCTGGGGATGCGGAAACATTCCAGAAGGTGAAAGTGGCCAAAGCAAACACTCGGCCCCCTGCGCCACCTGTGCCGGTGCAGGGACCGGTGCCGAACCCGGTCTTTGATTCATGGCGGGATAAAAACGACTGGTATCAGTCCGACCCAGAATTGACGAAATACGCGGACTTTCTCGGCGGCGAGATTGTCAAAGAGAGTCCCGGCAAGCCGCTGGCCGAAATCTATGAGGCCGTTACAGAGCGGATCAAAAAAGCCCGCCCGGATAAGTTTACGAATCCCCGCCGTGATGAACCCGGCGCGGTTGAAGGCGGAACACCTACGGGCGGCAGCAAGCGAGGGGGTAAAAATTTTTCTGACGTACCCCGCGAAGCTCAGCAACAGTATGACCGGCTGGCGAAGAATTTTGAGGAAAAAGGGCGCAAGTTTACCAAAGAGCAATACGCGGCTGAGTATTTCGCCGGATAAGGAGCAAGATCATGGCAAGAGGCAAGCAGGACAGAAGGGAGCGCGTACCGTTTGGGGTTCCTCGTCGCAAAATGACACTGGACCGCAACACAGAGGCAGAATTAAAAGCAGCCGGAAAAGTCCCCAGGTGGATCAACGATGATGATCACGGGTCACGATTGGAACAGGCCCAGGATGGCGGGTATGAATTTATCCAGGCCAAGGGATCGGAGGCCGTAGGTGAAGGAAAGGAAGTGCAGGAACGTGACAGGGCTATCAAGAAGCTGGTTGGCACGCATAAGGGTGGCCAGCCGAAATATGCCTACCTGATGGCCATTGACGAAAAGTACCACAAGGAAGACCAGGACAAAAAAGAAGCAACAAATTCCAAAGTCGATGAGGCTATTCGCGGTGGAAATCCTACCGGGTTGTCGCATCATGGGGTATCTCCTGACAAGGGCGGCACCTACGTTAAAACTGTTGATTACACGCCTTAAGGCGTAAGGAGTTTATCATGGCAAACACTGTTTCCTCTTTCGGGCTTCGGCCTGTCCGCTACCTCAGCGGCGCACCTTGGAACGGATCAATCCAGAAATGCTACGTGAGCGCGAACTATGCCACCGCACTTTTCATCGGCGACCCCGTTCTTTTCTCTACTACCCTGGCGGACAAAGACCCCACCGGGCGTTATCCCACCGTCATCGCTTCTGCTGGCACCGCTGGAACCTTGATTCGTGGCGTTATTGTCGGTATCGAGCCTGACCCTGACGACCTGGGCAAGGTCTACATTCCTGCATCTACAGGCGGTTATGTGTATATCGCATGGGCCACCGCCGATCTGGTGTTTGCGATCCGTGGCGACGGCGGCGGCACTCCGACCTCGGTATTTCCCGGCCAGAATGCTGTCATGATCGCCACGGCGGCAGGCAGCACCTCGACCGGACTTTCTGGGTTCAACCTTGATGAAGGCACTACCACTGCTCCGAACACCACGCAAAACTTCACACTTCACATCATCGGAATTCAAGATGTTGAAGATAATACCCTGGCAGATGACGCTGTGTGGGAAGTTTTGATTAATACCAACGAAAACACCACTGGTAGATTCCTCGGAATCACGGCGGCATAAGGAGATAACATCATGGTAATGTCAACAGGGGCACACCCCAAAGACCTTTGGCCCGGCGTAAAAGCCCATTTTGGCCATAATTATGACGAGCATCCCACCGAGTTCACCGAGATTTTCGATACGGAAACCTCGGATAAGAGCTACGAGGAACGCGTCCAGTATGTCGGCCTCGGATTGGCCCCGGTAAAATCGCAGGGGCACAGCATTTCTTTTGAGGACGCAAAACAGGGCTTTACTTCTCGGATTAATAACATTACTTACGGCATCGGCGGCATCGTTACCCGTGAGGCTATCGAGGACGGCCAGTACGAGTCCATTGCAATGCGGATCAGCCGGTACATTGCCTTTTCTATCCGGCAGACTGAGGAGAACGTAGGGGCAAACGTCCTGAATCGTGCGTTCAACTCTTCATATCTCGGCGGCGACGGTGTGTGTTTGCTCAGTGCATCGCATCCGAACGAAAACGGAAACCAGAGCAACATTCTGTCTGTTGCTGCTGATCTGTCCGAGGCGTCCATTGAGGACTTGCTGATCCAGATCATGCAGGCCACCGACTCTAAGGGTCTTCGCATCTCCCTTATCGGCAAGAAACTCATTATCCCGCCGCAGCTGACCTTTGAGGCAACTCGCATTTTGGAGTCTCTGGGACAGAGTGGTTCGGCCAACAACGACATCAACGCCCTGAAGAAAATGGGCATGCTTCCTGACGGTGTAGCGGTTAACCACTACCTGACGGACTCTGACGCATGGTTTATCAAGACCAACGCGCCCGAAGGCATGATTGTACAGAATCGCCGGGCGGTGGAGTTTGCCAAAGACAACGACTTTGACACCGAAAACGCCAAAATGAAAGGTTCTATCCGTAAAGGTTACGGTTGGGCCGATCCTCGCGGGCTGTTTGGGAGCGCGGGCGCATAATGAAAACTAAAAAGAAAGGGAAGGGCGGCAAAGGCTGCTAACCGACAAACTGTGAGGGGGTCGAAAGGCCCCTTTGCATAAAGCACCCTAACGGGTTCACAGGAGAAATATCATGGCTATCAGTAATTATCCTAACGGGTTCGCCAGCGGAGTTATGTTGCGCGGCGTACCTATCGTCCAGACGCACCCTGGTAAGGTTTTTTGGGTTTATAACGGCACTACCGGACTTATGCCTGGGCAGCGTGGTGGGTCAAACGGGAACAAAGGCGATTTTAACAGCCCATTCTCCACTCTTGAGTATGCGCTGTCTCAGTGTACCGCAGATCGTGGAGATGTCATCTTCATTAAACCAGGACATGCGGAGAGTGTCGCGTCTGCCACCGCGCTTAATTTTGATGTGGCCGGAGTTGCGGTCATTGGGTTAGGTTCTGGCACCAAACGTCCGACTTTTACCTTTACCACCGCCAACACTGCAACCATCCCGGTTACTGCTGACAACATGGCAATCCAGAATTGCAAGTTTGTCGGCAATTTCCTGTCAATCGCGGCGGCATTCACCCTGGCTGCGGCTGCACACTTCACCATTGAAAACTGCTCATTCACCGACACCAGCGCCATTTTGGGCTTCCTGTCGGCGGTGAAAACAACCGTTTCTACCAACTCTGACTTCCTGACGGTTGCGGATTGTTATATTAAATCCGACGCCACCACAAAGTCTACCGCTCCCATTGTGGTACTTAATACCATGACCGGGCTAACGGTGACAGGGAACCGGGTTATTCAAACCGTGGCACAAAACAACGTGTCTCAGCTTGTGAGTCATGCGGCTCTTGTAATGACCGCCGCGCTGATAAGCGACAACGACGTTCATTGTGTGAACACAGACACCGCCACGGGCGCGGTATTGGTATCGACTACTGCCACTACCGGGAGCGGGATTATCAAGAACAACACCGTTCGCGCCTTGGATATCGCCGCTGCCATCATGGTAACAGCCAACGCGGTACAGTATGGGTTGTTTAACAATCTGTATATCGGAGACGGAACTTCTAATTCTGGTTTCGTTCTTCCGGCAATTGGGGCTGACTCGTAATCTCATACCATAACGGGGGCTTCGGCCCCCTTTTTTAAGGAGTAGAAGATGAGACCAAAAGTCTTTGATATTGACCCTGCAAATGCAAGCCTTACCGGGTTAAGAAGCAACGCTACCGGTGTAGACTTTGCGCTAACGGCAACGACTTCCGGGGACAGCCTTGCGCACCAAGTAAGCATCAGGAACGACTCTGCGACGGACCATTCTGCAAAAACACTTGTTTTGGTTGGCACAAGCCCGGATGGTAAAGCGCAAACCGAGACCATTAATGCCCCTGGGACATCCGCTACGGTTGAATCGTCCGGGTACTATCTGACGCTTACGTCTGTTACGCCCTCTGCCACCATAGGAGCAGATACCTTTGATATTGGTTGGGTTGACGAGGTGGCAACGCAGACAATTCCGATTGACGCAAAATCAACAGCTGCTTGTACCATTGCCACGGATATTACCGGCACGATTAACTTTACCGTGTTGGAGACCTACAACGACATCCAGGACGGAGAGACAGCGCAGTGGATAGCGATCACCGCATTATCTGGGAAGACGGCAGACACCACCGCAAGCGCGTCTGTCGGGGCAAGGGCAATCCGCCTTGTGATTAACAGCTACACCGACACGGCAGAAATTCAAATGGCCATTTCACAGCCGGTAGGTAAATGAAAACAACTTCCCCTAATAGCGGCGATCATTACCGGGCTGGCGACAATTACGTTGTCTGCGAAGAATGTGGCTTTACTTACCGCAAGAGCGAAATACGCAAGCGTTGGGATGGGGCCATGGTTTGCCGGAAGGATTGGGAGCCGCAGCACCCGCAAGAGTTTGTGCGTGGCAAGGCTGACCGCATTGCGGTGAAAACCGCGCGGCTTGAGACTTTTTCGGCGGTGCTGAATGATGATTGTTCTGCCACTACCGGATGGACACTTGGCAGCGGGTGGACACACGACGATGTGGCGTATGAGTTCGTGCATGGCAGCGGGACGGCCGTACTTGATCGAGCCGTAACCGGGATGACAAATGCCGCTAATTACCTGTTGCAGATTACGACCACCGGGCGGACGGCTGGCAGCGTGGTTGTTTCTCTTGTGACATCCACGACCGAGGATGGAGATTTGACCATTACTGAGGATGGATTGAGCGACATCACCTTTACGGCAGCGGCCACCACGGACACGATCCGGCTTACACCTTCGACGGATTTTGACGGGTCAGTCCAGGTTGTGACAATTTACCCGGCGACTACCGCCATTACGCAGGATGATTTGTAATGACCACATCGGGATCGGTTGATTTTAGCACCTCACGCGACAATATCATCAAGGACGCCTTGCTTGAACTTAAGGCATTGCGAACCGGGGAGTCTCCGACCACGGATGAGACCACCGATTGCGCCCGCGCCTTAAACATGATGGTAAAGCACTGGCAGATTTACACCAACCTTTGGCCCACCAAGGATGTGCAGCACACGCTGACGGCTGGCACAGAGAGCTACACCGTGGGGCTGACACTTAATGTTAATACCGCCCGGCCCCTGAAACTTCTTTCGTGCCGCCGAGAGGACTCCAGCGGCAACGAGGTAGAAATTGACGTTGTTTCCCGCGAGGAATACAAGCGCCTCCCAACGAAAAGCACTCAAGCCCCGGCCAGCATGGTTTATTACGACCCGCAACTTGCCAACGGGGTGCTTTATGTTTGGCCCACCGGGACATCTGGAAATGTTTTGCTTAACCTGACTTTTCAGCGGCCACTTGAAGATTTTGATGCAACCGGAGACACCCCGGATTTCCCCCAAGAATGGTACTTGGCGTTGGTTAAGAACCTTGCTGTTATCCTTTATCCACAGTATAAATCATCTATAGACTTTGCGATTTTAAAGTCTGAGGCTGCCAACCTTTTGTCAGAGCTAAGAGGTTGGGATCAGGAGCAAGTTTCTGTCTTTTTCGGGCCTGAGCATGATTGAGAAAATACCTCTTTATCTCGGCAGCTACGGCAACGTAGACGAAATTGGCCTCGGCACGCTTGGGGCGGTACTTCAGGATGCCTATGTCGATGAAAACAACAAGGTGTGGAAGCGGCCAGGGCTGGATCAGGTGGTGGACCTTGAATCAGGATCGGCTTGTGACGGGATGTTCTGGTGGAAAAAGGCGGGTTTCGCTGTCCATGTGGCGAACCAAGCCATAAAGAAGATCACCGCAGCAGCTGGGACAAATTCAACGATAACCGGCACCGGAGTCCCTGAACTTTCCAAAAAGGTCTATTTTTCCGCCTGGGCTACTGCTCTTTACGCTGCAAACGGCGGCAAGATTATCTCTATCCCCACCTCTGGCAATGCTTCATATCTCACAGACGGCGACGCTCCGACAACCGTAAGCCATATCGCTACCATGAATAAAAAGCTGATTGCCTTGGACACCAGCCTGCCGGAAACATTCGAGTATTCCGACTCAGGCGATGCGACGAGCTGGAGTAATACCTTTGCCTCCCCGGAGAGAATCCCAGATGACCTAAAGGCCATTGCTGTGGGAAATGACCGCCTATGGCTTTGGGGTACAGATAGTCTTGAGGTTTGGATTGATGATGGGCTTACCCCTTTTGTACCGGAATATAACGGCCATTATTCAGAGGGCGGGATCATCGGTCCGAATGCTTTCTGTTTTGCGATCAATCAGTTTTATTGGATCAACCAACGGCGCGAGTTGGTGCGTTTAAGCGGGAGCACGATTGAGCCGTTGCCAGCCGGTGTCCCGCAATCGCTGTCCAAATATTTGCAAGATCAAGACACGCTTTCGGATGCAGATTTAGATTACATTTTCATCGCTGGCCGTCATATTGTATTGATCCAGCTCCCCACGGCAGGGAAGACAATCGTCTTTGACATTCTCGGAAATCAAGGAAGGGGGGCATGGTACGAGTGGAGTGCATGGGACGGGTCGGCGTACTCCAGGTTCGCTGGCCAGAGGCCAGCATTTGTAGACACGTGGAATTACCACCTGATCGGGAGCAAAGCGGATGGGGTTGTTTATCGGCTGAGAGATGATCACGCCACTGATGGAAATCGAGATTATTTGGTTGACGAAGCTGGCGATTATTATGTGGACGAAGCTGACAATTATTATCTTGTCGAATCTAACGCAGCCCAAATAAGGACAGTAATCAGGACAGGGAGTTTTGACCACGGAACAGCTGCAATCCGCAAGTTTTCCTCGGAATACACACTGACCGTTAAAAGAACTGCGGCTATCCCTGCCACCCCTGAACCATTAACTGTACAACTGCGATACAGGGACAACGGGTCTGATACCTGGGCCTCGTATCGAACCGGGTCAATAACCGCCATTGACGATACCACGTTTACCGTGCGGTGGAGAAGAAACGGGAGCTATTACCAACGGCAGATTGAAATTGTAATCATAGACAATGCCCCGCTCCTGGTAAGCCCAGAGCTGGAAGAAGAACTGGAGGCGTAAAAATGGCAACAGTACGGGTAGCAGGGAAAGAAGAAAAAACCACACCGGATGGCACCGAGGAATTTCTTGCTGGAATAACCGCAGGTGATAAAAACATTACCACTAAAACCATGCTATCAGATCGGATTTTGTCTAAAAGCGTGGCCGGTAGCACGGATGTGACCTTGACCCTGACAGAAGCGCTCTATGGGCAGATGGTTTTCACGGGGGTTCTCACTGGCAATATAAGCGTAACCGTGCCCGATTCTATGCCGAAACGGTGGGCGGTTTACAACAACACCACCGGAAGCTATACGCTTACCTTTAAGCCTGTTTCTGGCGCCGGGGTTGTTTTAACTCAAGGGATCAGGGACAAAGTAGTCTCAGATGGGACGAATGCTGTCTTTGACGGTATCTCCCAAAGCGCAAACAGAATGGTAGGCATCCAAAAATGGGCGAAAGGGGCTGATGTTGCATCCGCAACCGCTTTGACGGTGGGCACTGACGGAAACTATTTTGATGTTACCGGCACGGCAGCGATCACTTCAATAACAACCGTTGCGATCGGAACCGTAATAAAACTGCATTTTGATGGGGCCCTTACCCTTACCCACCATTCAACCGACTTGGTTTTACCTGGCGGGACCAGTATAACAACAGCCGCAAACGATGAGGCGGAGTTTGTTGAATATGCGGCAGGGGATTGGAGATGCACAAATTATACCTCTGCGGCAGGTGAAGCCGACCTAGGGTCAAACACCTTTGCGGGGGGGCAGAATTTTTCCCGCGCCACCGTAGCGTCTCATGCAACAACCGCAGACATCTGGGGTGCTGCGGGGAACCAAATTGATTGGACGGGGACAGCGACCACAACCGCTTTTCCCAACGCACCACAAGGGGGGGCAGAACGGGTGTTGATCTGTGCTGGTGCCTGCTCGTTCACGGCTGGGGCGAACATGCTGATAGACGGGGTGGCGAGTGGTGCAACAGTAACATGTGCAGTAAATGATCAGGTGATTGTCCGGGCCGTATCGACTACGCAGTTTAAATTGTCGCGGATAAAATATGATGGTACTGCTCAGGTTGGTGGAGCCTGGGTCCATTTGTCAACAGTCATAGCAAGTTCATCTGCCACGGTAGATATTGAAACAACATTTGATTCGACTTACGATTTTTATGTTATCAAGGTTGCCGGGATAAAAACTCAAACTGACGCACAAAACTTATTGCTTTTAATGAAAATAGGCGGATCGTATGTGGCGTCTGGGTATTATGGTCATATATCAATTGTTGATGGGACAATAAACAATTACGATGGATATGGGACTAACAGTGGTCCCTCAGTAGTTATCGCTCCAGCCCTTGGTAATGCCTCTGGTGAAGGAGCAAGTTTCACACTTAATATATATGCACCACAGGACACTACATTAGCAAAAAGAATAGATTTAACTGGATCGTTTGTGAATAGTTCAGGGGTGTTTAAAAATGCAAGTGGTTTCGCCGCTAACAGTGGTACATCCGCATTGACAGGTATTAGGTTTCAATCGGCAAGTGGAAATATAACGTCAGGCACCTTCCGACTATACGGCATTAAAAATTCATAGGTTATCAGATGAGACACCACGCAACAGCAGAAGGAAATATTCCATTTACAGCAGAAGAAGAAGCAGCATGTGATGCAGCGGAATCGGCACGACTGGCAGACTACTCCGTTGTCCATACCGCATGCTGTGATAAAATCGACGCCCTACGAGATGAGAAGATTGCCGCAGGGTGCCCATACGTTTTCCCTGATGCGCTTACCGGCACAATCCAGCTCCGTGACCAGAAAGACATCGCGAATGTGCATCTAATGCACTCCGGCGCTTTGGCAAGGGTGGTTACAGGTGACACCACCACCATTGAAGCATTCAGGGATGCGGAAAATGTAGACCACAATCTGACGCCCGCCGAGATGCTGACTATGGCTTCTGCTGCAATGGCCTACGGGAGAAATGTTTATCTTGCCTCACACGCCCACAAAAATGCGTTGATGGCGATTTGTGAGGGCGCAGGAACTGATGCAGAGAAGGTCGCAGCATTGGCGGCTTATGACATAACGGCGGGATGGTGAAATGACAATCCAACTCTCAAAACTCACCCCAGACCCTGTTGACCCAAGAGATTATCTATTTGAACCAACACCTGGAGACATACTGTTCGGAGAAAATCCGAATGTAACTCTACCCAACGCAGTTGACCTAAGAAATTTTTGCAGGCCCATTGAATCTCAGGGGGGATTAGGGAGCTGTACAGCGGCTGCTACTTGCGCCTGTGCAGAGATGTTCGACACATCCACCGATAGATCAAAACTCTTTAACTATTACACCAGCAGGCAACTACTTTCTGCCCCGTACAACACCTCTGACTATGGGTCTACTGCTCGTGTGGCTCTAAAGGCGGCGAATCAATCCGGCCTTCCGAATGAAGCCTTGTGGCCTTATGATTTGTCCAAGTGGGCTGTATCTCCGTCACAACAAGCATACGATGATGCGCTGCTCCACAGGGTAACTGAGTATTACCGGATTGCCACATTATCCGTGTCTGAATCAGATGTTATTAAGACGATTAAGTATGCAATGGCGACAGGGTATCCGGTCCTTATCTCTGCGAATGTAGGCACCACTCTGCAAGCCCTCCCTGCAACATCAACCTATCAGAGAGTGTCTTATCCAGACAACCCCCTATGGGGCCAGCACGAGTTCCTTCTTGTTGGATATAACGACGCCGGGAATTATTTTATTGCCAAGAACTCTTGGGGAACATCTTGGTGCGATGGTGGCTATTTCAAAGTATCACAGGAGATGGCATTCCAAGACGCGCTTGATCTTTGGGTTATGAAAGGGTTTAACGGGATTTCTACTGTAGGCCCGAAACAAATTATGTACCCCCCCAAACCCACACCTGAAGATATCGCAATTTTTCTCAATGCCTATCTAACCACGGATGTTCAGTTGATTATTACTACTGCAATATGGTATCGTTTATCCGCAGGGGAACTTGAGTCTGCCATGGGTTGGGCAACCGGAAGTGTCCGTTTATATAAGGACACTATTGGGCAAGGGTATAATTGGGACGGGTTTATTTGGTGATGATAAAAGAAATAGTCTTTCCCCCCAGGGACGTGCAAGACCCCCAACTGATGCGAAACTTTTGCAGCACTGTTTCCAGGTGGCTTAAGCAGTTAAACGCTGTGATGGGGGTTGCCACACTGGTAGGGGGAACCGTAACCGTTGCGGACACGACCATAACAGCAAACAGCCGCATTTTTTTAACTAGCCAAACAGATGGGGGAACACCGGGGTTTTTGCGAGTTTCCGGGAGAACAGCGGGCACAAGTTTTACCATTACATCATCGAGCGGGACAGACACATCAACTGTTGCATATCAAATATACGAGCCACGGTGAAAACTATGATTCGTGCTGCCGAAGAAGAAGACGCGAAAGACCTTGCTTTATTGGCAGCGAAGTTTTTTGGACAGGAGCAGCTTGAAGGAACAGGGCTTAAAATAGATGGTGGTTCGACAGAAAGATACATGCAGGAATATTGTAACCTAGAATCATCAATATTCTTGGTAGCGATAGAAAATGGTGAAATAGTCGGATCAGTAGCCGGGATGATTGTCCCCTGGATGTTTAATGCGCGCCAGCTTATAAGCCATGAATTATGGTGGTTTGTCTTGCCTGAACATAGAGGGACATCCGGGGCCAGGTTGATAAAAGCCTTTTATCGTGAATCCAAGAGGCGGGGAGCAACGGCGGTGGTGGTGGCAACATCAGGAAACAAGGAAGAATCAAGGGTTGTTGACCATTATTACAGAACCGGATTCAAGCATCTTGAGCATCATTTCATAAAAGGAGTATGACACTATGGCTATTTCTACAGCGGCAGCAATATTGGGCGGGGCTGCTATCGGGATAGGGGGTTCCATTCTCGGTAGCGGGAAAGCCGCAGACGCAGCAGAAAACGCCGCAAATACTCAAGCGGCAAGCGCAGACGCAGCCACCCAAGCACAATGGGACATGTACAACCAGTCGCGGGAGGATTATTCTCCCTTTCGGGATATAGGGGTAAATTCTCTCTCTGACCTTGCCCGGCTGTCTGGTCAGTCTACGCGGGAGTTTGATCAGGCGGCATACGACAAAGCCGTGGCCGCATCTCCTAGCCGCAACGATATGTCCGGGGAGGATTTTGCAGCAAACCAAAATTTGTACGAGAACGACCCGAAATACAAAGAGGCATACGATAAGGTGTGGGCTGAGCACCTTGATAAGTCTGGAACAACTCCAGCGGCGTATAAGGGTAGCGATATTAACGTATGGAAACAACAAATAGCAGAGGCGTATGGTGGTACTGGCCAGGAGCCAAACAAAGAAGATTTTTACAAAACAACCCCAGGAGAAGACCCTTTTGCAACAGAAAATGCAATGCTGCAACAGTGGGAAAAAAACAAATATGATTACGGGTCAGAGTCTCTTAACACATTGGGGGAAATGGCCGGTAGAGCCATAAATCCAACGGTTAATGTCGATCTTTCAGGCCAACGGGCGATAACGTCAAGGGTTGGCAGCATGAACACCGCTGCCGCGCAGGATTTAACCGGCCAGCGTGATTTAACGGGACGGCTTGCCGACATCAATCCATTAGCCGCCCAAAACTATGACAGAGCGCAAGGGTTTATTGGGCAAGCGGAGGCGTTAAATCCGAATATAACCTTTGATGAAAATTCGCCTTATTTCCAGGCCAGCAAAAATGAACTGATGCGGACTCTTAATAACAGAATGTCTGCGCAGGGACTTTCTGGATCATCAACATCTGAAGATGCAATTATCCGTAATATTTTGCCCCTGATTGAGCAAGAATATGGGCGGCAAGAGGGGAATTATACCAGGAGCCTCGGCCAGTTCGGCCAACTTTACGGGATGGAAACCGGATTGGGCGGAATACGGTATGGTGAAACAGCCGGAGATATTACCAGACAAGCCGGGCTTCTTGGGCAGCAATACACACAAACATCTGGCACCGACCAAATGGGCTACACACAAAGCGCCGGGGATATTGAACGCGATCTTTCCCGGCTGGAAAAACTGTTTGGGCTACAAAGCTCCACCGACACCACACAGTACAATGTAGATGCTGCTAATTATGCGAGAGCGGCGGCGGAGGCACAACGGCAATTCGGCAACACGACAACTTTATATGGTGCGCAGCAGGGGTATGACCAAGATTATTTTAACCGTGGGGCACAAGTGGTGGGGCTTGAAAACCTAGTCAACCAGCAAGGGTATAATAGACAACTAGATCTGGCCAAGATAGGGGCTGGAGCGGCAGCACAATCTGGAAGCGCGGCATTGCAAACCGGGGCGAATGTCGGTAATATTCAGCAGGCTTCCGGGGCAGCAATAGCGCAGGGCCAACTTGCCGCAGGGCAGCAGCAAGCAAATATGTATTCGAACCTGGGGTCAATACCTCTACAGGCATATGGGCAGTATCAAATTGGCCAATATCTAAACAAATAAGGGGAACAATATGCCAGATTATCAAAGCCTTGGGAACCTTGACACTTTCGCTCCTGCCCGCGCAGGACTCGCTTCGATTGGGCAGAACGCCATAGCCGTAAACCAGATACAGCATTCTGGAATACAAAACAAGATCGGACTTGCTCAACTGGATGCGGTGCAGAAAAAGGAGAAAATGGAGCGGTTCATGGCCGCTGGTAAGCTGGCAAAGGGTATTATCGCTCTGCCACCCGAACAACAGGAATCCGCATATCAGCAGGCCACACAGCAGCTTGAGCAGATATTCGGGCCTCCAACAGAACCTATCCCGCCATTCAACCCGCAAACCGTGGAGCAAATAGCAAAGGCATACGACCAGCTCAACCCGCCTGAATACGACATACAGGACGGGCAATATGTTCCTAAAACACCTACATCTGGCGCGAAAGCTATGGCAATTCCTGGCTACGAAAAGCCTCGCAAAATAGAAAAGGCCATTGATCTGGGAGACAGGCAGCGGGTTGTTTACTCGGACGGAACCACGGAAGATATGCCAAAAGCTGCAAGGCCTGATACTGTTTTGCGGGTTGAAAACCGAGGGGCTGGTGGTGGCGGTAACCCATACTATACCCCTGTGCAAACAGCCGGAGGAGTAATGTCATTTAATGCAAGAACCGGTAAAATGGAACCTATAGATGTTGCCGGCACCACCGTTGTAGGTTCGGCCAGCGACCCATCATTGCAGGGTAAAATTGCCAGCGAGAAAGCTGCCGGAACTTTTGAAGGTGGAACAGCAGCAAAAACAAAGATTGGGGCGGGTAAAGCACTTGGGCTAATTGAACAAGCTGAAAAACTTTTAGGCGATGCCACAGGGAGCTTTATAGGAACGGGGGTAGACTTTGCCGGAAGATCGGTAGGCCTTTCAACAAAGGGGGCAAAGGCGACAGCTCAGCTCAAGGCATTAGAAGGTGGACTGATGATGGCTATGCCAAGGATGGAGGGCCCGCAATCAGATAAAGACACCGCGTTATATAGGCAAATGGCTGGACAGATTGGAGACAGCACGGTGCCTACTTCTACAAGAAAAGCAGCTCTCGGAACGATAAAAAACTTGCACCAAAAATATGCAGGGCCACAGCAAAATGGAAATAATACTGCCCCTTCAGCAGCTGTAGAGATGCTGAAAAATAACCCAGCTCTTGGCCCGCAGTTCAAAGCAAAATACGGTTACTTGCCGGAGGGCATGTAAATGGCAAACCCTTTCGACCAGTTTGACGCGACTGAGGCAAACCCGTTTGACAAGTTTGACGAACCAACGACAAAATCTACCCCTTCCGTCGAGGTTGTATCTGTGGACGGTAAGGATGTAGGTCAAGGTGGTTCTGCAATTTCAGATATAAAATCAGGGGCGCGGTCTGTGGTTGAAGGGGCGGCTGGCTTACCTCTTGCCGTTGGTGATGCCATGAACACCCTTATCAACTATGGGGTGATGGGGGTTAATAAGGCCACGGGAAAGACTATCCCTTACTTGTCCATGCCATCTGAAGAGCTTGGCAAGCTTTTTGACGCAGGAGGGGCAGAACGTGACACTTCTGTCGGTGGGGACGTTATTCGTGGGGTATCTGGCGCCATGTCGTTTCCTGCTGCTGGCGCGGCAATGCGCCCTGTTTCTGCTGCTGGCCAGGCAATAAAGACAGCCATTTCAGCGCAACCAGTAGCGCAAGCGGTAAGCGGGGCAACTGGCGCGGGTGCTGCTGGGATGGTGCGCGAGAGCGGCGGCGGTGAAGGTGCCCAAATGGCCGCAGGTATTGTGGGCAGCATGGCCCCTGTTATGGCTGGGCAAGTCCCAAACATGACTAGGCGTGTGATTCGCGGCCCTGGTGGTGCGGGAAGAGTTGCTGAAAACATCGACACATTCAAGCAGGCAGGGACAGCCCCGACAGTCGGGCAAGCAACACAGCGAAGAGGGCCGCAAGCCGTTGAAAGCTTTCTGTCTCGCAGCCCTGGAAGTGCCGGGGTAATAAACGAAAAAGCGACAGCGCAGGCGGACGACATAGCCCAAACTATCGAAGAAATTGCCGGTAGATCCGGGGGCCGGGTATCTGTTGGCAAAAGCATAAAAGAAGGGGTTGGCACATTTGCGGAAGGATTTAAGGCAAAGGCCGCAGAACTTTATGACGCTATCGATAATGTGGTACAACCTTCTCAGCCGATAGGCGTTAAAAACACCCTCGATACTTTGTCAAAATTAACATCCAGAATCAGGGGTGCCCGTCAAACCTCGGAAGAGTTTATAAATCCAAAGCTGGCCAGAATAAAGGGGAATATTGTCGCAGATACTGGAGAGACTATTGCCAAGCGGCGTACCAACGTACAAAACACCCTGGCAGACATAAACCAAGTTCAGGGCGAGATTGACGACCTTACGCGGCAGATGATTGACCAAGCTACAGCGGAAGAAACGGTTTCCCAACGGCTTGGATCAAAATCTTTGTCCGGGGGAAAAAGGACAAGCATCGTTATTGATGAGTTGAACGCCAGGAAGGGGGAACTGTCGCAAGTATTAAAAGAAGAACTTCCTCAGATGCTGAAAAACGACTTGGCAGAGCTTGCAAAAGGGCGGCAATTACCATACAGCGCGTTGAAGGAACTGCGTACCAGGATCGGTTACTTGCTAGATTCTTCCGACTTGGTGGCGGATATTCCCAAATCTGAAATAAAACAGCTTTACGGGGCCATATCGAGAGACATTGAACAAGGCTTACCCGCCGACGCCATTCCTCTTCTGTCGAGGGCCACCAAGTTTTATAAGGCAGGGCAGGGGAGGATGGATGTGCTGGAAAATGTTATGTCGAACAAAACTTATGAAAAAATCTACTCGGCGGCGACAGGCGAAGCAAAGGAAGGACCGACGCTAATTAACAAAGTATTGCGGAGCATGCCACCTGATACCCGCAAAAAGATGGCGCATGAATTTTTGCGAACAATGGGAAAGGCAACATCTGGAAACCAAAACGTGGCGGGGGATGTTTTTTCTACAGAAACATTCTTGACAAACTGGAACAAGATCGATCCTCGGGCAAAATCGGCTTTGTTTTCAAACATTGACCCAAAATATGCAAAATCCCTTGACTCAATCGCAAAGGTTGCGGAAAACATCCGCACAGGGTCAAAGGTTTTCCGAAATGTGTCTGGCACTCAACAGGCAATCTCTTTAGATCGAACGCTTGGTGGTGGTGTTCTTCTCTCCCTTGTAACCGGCAATGTGCTCCCAGCCGTCGGCGCGGTAGTTGGGCCAGCGACAGCATACGGAGCGGCAAAGTGGATGACCAACCCTAAAATTGTAAACTGGCTTTCTGAAAATAGCAGAAGGCCGATTGAGTCCTTGCCGATTTTGACCAATACGCTGTCACAGAAATACAAAAAAGACGAAGATGTTCAGGATTTTGTGGGGTTCATTGAAGAACAGCAACCAACACAATAAAGGAGAATCACAATGGCCGGATCACCAAAACCCAAGAAGTCAGCATCAACCCCTCCCCGCAACCCTAAAAAGGGCAGGCTGGTGTGATGCTGTGGATAATCGCCATAGTCTATGTCGTTTGCATAGAGCATATCCTGAACCCGTTTTTATCAGAACGCGGCGTTTGGGAGCTTGCACTCATGGCAAAATACATGACTATGGCGTTTGTCCTACAAGCCCTGCTTGCAGAGACAAAAGGCAGGGCTTTGTTTTATCGTTCCCTTGTGGCCCTGTTTTGCATCGCCGCGTGGATAGACTTGGCCGGTCAGGTTATGTGGCAAATGTGGGGTTTTGATTCTTCATGGCCGATATTCATTGGCTTTTCTGCCTGGTTTATCCATACAGCGAAAAGAAGCTACTACGTACAGGGCGACAAGGTACAGGGCCGGAATATTTTTATTTTGTTTCACCGGCCCCAAACCACCTATGCCGTAATTAAGGCGCTAGTGGGCCGCCCTGCTGATTCCGTTTCTATTTGTGCGTGTGGGCAGGCGTGGTCATTTACGCGCAGTGGCGGTAGGTTTGCGCTCTATCCTGGTGGGGCTATCGTGCTTTCAATGAATATCGCCGTTGATACCGGCATCGAGTTATCCCCAGAGATAGAGGAAATGCTAGATGATATTGTTGGGCAGCCTAGATTCCCAGGCACAAAATGCGTCTGGGCAATCAGGCATGTTCTCAAAAAATTAGGGCCGGGATATGCGCCGCGATGGTGTGACTATATCCCCGGTATTTACGCAATGCGGTTATTGAATGGAGCAGCAAAATGACGGTAGAACAGCTTGGGTGGTATCTTTTTGGTGGCTCATGCGTTATTTTGTTGCTCGGCGTAAACATATTTTTGGCACGAATATCGAATAAAATGGATTGGTTCGACAAGTGGCGAGCGGAAGAGAAGTCCGCTATTGAGGAGTTGCAGGGGCGTTGCGCCTTGCAGCATCCAGAGCTTGGCTCAATTAAGCGGGGGCTTTCCTCTCCGTGAAAAACAGCAGGGGGCGCGGCATGATACAGGTAAAAATCAACACCATGAAATGCACTGGTTGCGGGGCTTGCCAAGATCATCTTCCTGATTTGCTTGAAAGGGCTACGGACGGCACCCTGCTGGTAAACCTCGGCAACAATAACATATCCCCGCTGGCCCTTTTGCTGGCTGTGGATTCTTGCAGATTAACTGCTCTTAGCGTGGAGGCTGTACGATGAAAACAATTATTTGCGTGGTGGTATTACTTAGCCTGGCCGGATGCGCTACGCAAACGGTGACGGTATCAAACGGCGGCACGGTGTATCTGTACAACACCAAGACCGTAACCGTTTCTGATCCCACGGCTACCCTGGGCTTGCCGGTGCTGTGATGGCTGAACTATACGCGCCTGAACAATATTGGTTGCTCTCTGACGTAGCCCGCGCTGAATTGGTTAACGGATGTGGGACGAGGGGGATTATTGGGATTCTTGTACCTGATACTATTTGGGGGCTACGGATAACCACTGCCTGCAATATCCACGATTGGATGTACGGGGTAGGCACTATCTTGGCCGACAAGGAAGAGGCTGACCGTGTTTTCCTCAACAACATGCTGCGGCTGATTGACGGTGGGTGGTGGTGGCTAAAGAGGCCAAGAATACTTCGGGCCAGGGAGTATTATCAAGCCGTTAAGATTTGCGGAGGCCCTGCGTTCTGGTCCGGGAAAAACAAAAAAGAGGCGATGGGGTAATTTATGGGACTGGTAACAGAACAAGACGCTTTCTTGGATGACGTCGCAAAGCTGCTGGTTGAAAGCAAGCGGCTTGGGTTCCAGCGGACAGCAGGGGAGATGCTGCGCACCGAGGATCAGCAGGCAATCTATGTGAAAACCGGGAAATCCAAGACAATGAACAGCTTGCACCTCAAGAAGCTGGCTATTGATCTCAACTTTTTCAAGGATGGTGTCTGGATCAACGGGCTCCCGGCAATCAAGGCGCGGGACATCCTGGCACCGCTTGGCAAGTTTTGGGAATCACTCAACCCAAAGAACCGATGGGGTGGCAACTTCGATCATGATTGGACGAAAGAAGACGCGTTCAAGGATGTGCCACACTTCCAGCGAAATTCTTAAATCATAATTTAGCCGCCCTCTCCCGGCTAATGGTGCGCCCCGGACTTTTCCCCTCAGATTAGTCGCGGGGCGCTGTTTTATTCAGCCATAGAAAAAAGTAGTTCATTCTGCGCCACCGTTAAACATACCCGGCACCACGGGAAACTCCTTATGTCTGGGTCGATGCACGGCCAAAACGCAACGGCTTGTTCTCCGCACTTGTTGCACTTGCAATCGCTGGCGTTTACTTTCATGCCTCATTTTCTACCAGATAAACCCAGATACCATCCTTCCCGCGATACTTCCCGATCCGAGTAGTAACTACAACCCCATTCTTTTTCGCCCATATCGAGGCACACGACTTAATATTCCCTATCTTTTTAGCATCGGCCTTGTAAAACTTCTTTTTCAGCTTGAGCAGGTCCGCGAATTTGTACACGGTTTTCCTGCCTGTTTGCTTGGGGGGGATGCATCCACACTTTTCTGTAATTGTATCGCGCCCGCAAGTGGCACAGCAACCGTCTTCATCGGCACGAACATGAGGCCCACAGGTGGGGCATAGAAAGTGTTCCATTATTTCTCCTTTAGTTCACGGGCTGCGTTAAATCCTGAGATAAAACCTATTGCACAGCTATCGGTGTTTAACCCTAACTCTACCATAGCATCTTGGTTCCATGCCTCACCGAGCGTGGCATACTTGTACTCTCTGGCCTCTTCAAGTGCTTTTATTTGAGCCTCTGCATCAGACCCACACACCCGACAAAGCTCCGATTTGTTCCTGATTTTGTCTCGCAGCTCGTCGCACTCGCACTTTTCCCCATACTCTGTCTTCGAGTCCTCGTTCATTCCATTGTCTCCGGTGGTGATGGGATGGGGCCAACAAAGACACCGCTACGGGCCACGCTGGTGTCTTGCGGATGCCATGCGATAATGGTCCAATTGCTTGGCTCGTCAGAATTGCCGCTTGAGCATTCTGGCAACCACCAATAATAACCAGTAACGGCTAGGTCTTCCGCCTCAATTGGCAACCACCCGGCTTTGTCTGGTAGGGGGCATGAGACTGGTGGCGGGGTATCTACGCTGTCCAGTGTTTCTTTGGTCTTGAAGCACATAGGTTTTGCTCCGTTATATCCTTGAAATGGGCAGGCCGCGCAACAGTCTATTTCAAGCATCTTTTTCCGCGTTTGTTTATCGCACATTGGTTATCTCCTTCCTAATATGCTGTAAAGCCGGGGAGCAATCATCGCAACCACTCCAATCAAGGGATTGCTCTCCAGCAAGTCTATGGCAAACTGCCTCAAAAAAGTCCAAATGATAGCCCAAGTAATATTGTTTACCATTTACCATGATGTTTGCATGCCACTTACCTGCTTTCGCATTCCAGCAAACACCCTTAACCCCACTTGTATTGGTTGAGTGGTTGGTGGTGTTGCGTTGATTACAAACATCCCCAACCTCACGTAAGTTTTCAATGCGGTTGTCTGCCTTAATTCGATTCAAGTGGTCAATATCATTCTCCGGCAAATACCCATAGTGCCAAAGCCAGATAAGGCGATGCGCTCTATAATTCACATTGTTGATTTTTACTTGCACATATCCATGGCTCAAGCTTCCGGCTATATCACCAACATTAACCCCGCCCCTCGATATTTGCCAGACCAGATGACCATCAATGTAATCAAACAACTCTTTCAGTCTTTCCTGTGTGACCATAGTTATTCACCCTCGTCCTCCGCTCCTGTGTCGTCTTGCTTGTGCCAGATAGGGCAGTTGGGGCCGGGTGCTTTCCCTGCGGCCATGCTGTAGATGGTATCTTCGCATCCCGCAAGGAAATGGCAACCACCACATATCGGCCTCCACTCATCATTTAGGTATGCGTCAACCTGGATTGTCTTGGGTATCTTTTTCATTTATCTTGGCCCGTCGGCGCTGGCATCCAGTTACAATTATCGCACTGCCACTGGTTGCCCTGTTTTGGGTCTTTAGTAATATTTCCCCCGCACTCGCAAGGGTATGACAATTCTTTATCTTCGGGGATATCATCTGGCGGCATAATCTTTCTCCTGTTTTAATCTGTAAAAGGGCGGGAGGGAGTCGAACCCTCTCATCCGTCACCAATCGGCCAAATGCGCCGGGGTGGAGTTGAACCACCGCCGCCCTTAACTCTTTGCCGGGCTTTCCCCGGCCTGCATCATTATTTTGTGGCTGAGTGCTTCATTAGTTCACGGCCAGCCTTGTCGAAATCGCCCTGAAATGAACTGGCTTGCATGGCGTAGTCACATCTCCACTCTCCATGTCGTTGCAAATCGTGGTTAGCTTGCGCGGTGGTGAAATTTAGCCATGCTGTTGCTTGTGCCATATCGGCAAGGCACATTGCGATAACGGTTTCTTTGGGGTCCATGATTTTCTCCTTTCTCACAGCCTACAGAAAAAACGCCACATTGTCAACACAAAAAGTTTTCCAACAAGGCAAAAATAAAGTTTGACAAGGAAATTTCCCCGTGGTAACTTATGAGCATACTGTATCACAAAACAATAATTACGGAGGGAGATATGAAAGAGGAAACTGGTGTAACGTGCTTCCGGCTAACCTTGCCCACAAAGCGGAAGCTCCGGATCGCGGCGGCAAGAGCTGACAAGAATGTAACGGAGGTTCTTGTGGAGTTGGTTGAGAAATTCCTAGCAGGGAGGAAATAAAATGTCAGTTTTCGGCAGAGCGTTTGCAACGAGAAAAGAAGCCAATGATTTTCTAAAAACCAGATGTAAGTGGAAGGGACAGTCTGTGAGGAAAATGAGCAAAAAACTATTCCCAAGGAGAAAGAAGCTTTTCCATGTTGGCACTGAGCTTGACTTTCTAAACTTCGCATAATTGGTGATAAGATGAACTGCGTCAAAACAGGAGAACCAACCATGAACGGGGTATTGTGCCGGAAATGCAAGCGTAATTGCGAACATGCCGGGCGGATCAAGATGATCGATGAAATGTATTCGCGCAAATGGTGGAAAGAAAGATTGCCGATTATTGTGCCGTTTACTGAGGGAGCCAACATTTTATGCGGCGGAAAACCACCCAACAACCCACACTTTAACGCTGATTTTTCCGACTACACCATAACCCCCAAGACAATAACGGTAAACGGGTTCGAGGTGCCTGCGCCGGAGACTGCTGAACCGAAAAATGGTACAGAATATTTTATACCGTCTGTTTACGATAACCAGCTTGTAACGTGTTGTCATTGGGATTACCACCATTGGGATAATCTACGGCTTGCCCGTGGAACTGTCTACCTCAACAAAGACCACGCCATAGCCAGAGCAAAGGCAATGATCGGAATCGACCCTGCGGAGGATTGCAAAATGAGCAAATTCCCTTGGGGTAAGGTGCTTGACAATTGGGATGTTTCTTTTGATGGCGAACAGGCGGGGGTGATTAAGTTCCATCCATATGAATATAAAAACGGTTCGTCTACTGGGCGTATAAACATTAAAGAAATTCTATACCACTGCCACGAATTACACGAATCTTTCTATTCCGTACAGCACCTTTTGATTGCCTGGATCGCTTATAAAAATCTTGGGCTTAACAACGGTTCTCTGGTCAGCGGAATAACGAGGGCGCTTGAGATAAAAGGAGTGTCGAAATGATCCCCCACCGATCCGGCACCACAACCCAACTCTGGCGCACCAATGTCGAAATCTGCCCGATAACATCCGGCCTTGAAACGAAGATGACCCGGCCAACCTGGGACAAACTCTGCCTATCCCGGCGCAGGGCTGCAAAGGCAAAGGAAATGCAAAACAGCGGCGACCCACATGCCAAGTTTTGCCGGAAGTGCAAGGGGCAGATTGTACCGGCAGAGCTTACTTTTATCGAGATTAACTGAGGGAGTGCTTATGAAAAGAATCAGCTACAAAGATTTGTTCTTTGGCTATTTGTCAATGATTATTGCCCAGGCTACTCTTTTAAGTACAGGGTTTACATCATGGGAAAGAGTTTTTGATCGGGCGTGGATTACTGCGACTTTCGTTGTTGTGCTTGTCGGATTTTCTATTATAGACATGCTCTTGGAGGGGAACAAATGAATTTATTTGCCGACCAAGCAGCAAAGAAACGCCGCACCACGGAAGCCATTGCCGCCCTATTCCTGCTATTGTGGGCGGTGGTAATATTCGGCAACCTGTTTGTGTGTGCGGATAAGACGGCGGAGATACGGGCTGTTCAGATGGAGACAGACAAATGAAATTTTATTATGGAGTAGATATTACTCGAAGAGTCTCGATCCCAGAATACGGTCCGGAAGCATACAGGAACGATACAAAGCAAATTATATTCCCCTTCGGGAGGGGGCAAAAATATCCCACCGGGAAAGCTGCCCACTTAGCGGCCATTGAATACGCAAAAAGCATGTTGGCCGAATCGTCTGCTGTAAGCGTGTGGAGGATGGCCGGGAGCACCGGGAGAGGAGACTACCTAAAAGAAGATCGTAATTCTAGGTTTATTTCTGGATGGCCGGAATGAACCCAGACAAAATAATCATATCCCTACTAACCACCATACTAGCCGGGGCCATGCTATACCACCACCTACACCAGACATATAACCCTGCCATAATTGGCTATTGGCAGATGCACCCGGTTACGATGCAACTTTATTTTTCTAGGAGATGAATCTATGTTTATTTTACCAAAAAAGGGAACACTTGAACGTATTTTACACGATAAGCTTATAAAAAATGGGAAGTTGGGGGTGGTAGCGAAAGACCTTGTGGGAACCGGAATAACCACCGACAACATAGATCAGATTATCAACAACCTAAGAACTGGCATGTTTGAGTCGGACACAGACTTTTTATTGAAAGAGGATTCCTAATGGGCGGCAGGCTAACAGAGATGTTTGACTGGTTAAATTCTGACCTAACAGAGGAACAGGATCGTAAGAGTATTTACGGCAGCTTCTCTATAACTGAGGATGCAAGGAAAAATAAGGCAGCACGGCGGAGAGATGAACGGAAAGATAAATTAACGAAACAAGATGAAAATAAAGTTTGACAAAAGGTTTTAATCTCTGGTATACATTAGACAACAGGGCAGCACGACGCAGCCCATAACCGGGAGAGAGATCGTGGCAAAACAAATAACCTGTGCAGAATGCGGCCACACGGCATACGATTACGACGAGCAATGGTACAGCACCATCATCGGCCCGGTTTGCCGTGAATGTAACGGTACGCATATTCCCTTCAATCCAGACGAAGAGGAGGACATGGGCCGCAGCAGGCGTGAAATGGTGCGCGGGCAAAACGCCATTGATGATTTTGAGTATTCAAAACTTTAGGAGAGAAGAAATGAAAAAGAAAATCGCAATAATTGTGTTGGTGGTTGTTTCGTTGGCATTCTCCGGGTGCGCCAACACGAAGGTAATTGACGGGGTAGAATATGACACCTACGGGCTGCTCAGCAAGGATGAAAAGAAAAACGAAAAAATCCAATATGAGTTGGTATGGGGCAATATTGTGTGGGGTGCAATCTTGTTTTCTTCGGTCGTGGCCCCTGTGTATTTTTATGGGTTTTCCATGTGGGAGCCGGTTGGTAAAAAGAGTGAAATTGTCGGGCAGGTTTCAAAATAGTATTCGAAACTTTAGGGGGTTGATATGCCGCTATTCAAAGTAAAACGCCACGACACCGACGAAGCAGTTTTTGAGATTTGGTCAGAGGACGAGCGGTATTTGGTGGCAATAATCCACGAAGATATGCTCTTGCCGTTCAAGGGGAATTACGCCGAGCTTGTTTTGGTGGAGGAGGAAAATTAGTATTTGACATTCAGCAAATAAAGGTGCTAAGATGAGAGAAGCAGTCAACGCACCACATTTAGCCGGGAAGCTAAAAAATGAAATCACATATTGCCCCATCAGATAAACCACCTCTCCCTTGCTTCCCGGCTGGTAGTCCAATGGTTTTGTCTGGTGGGGCTTTTTTATGAGAAAATACAAGGCCACTGGTTTCTTGACAAGCACTGCATGGGCAAAGATTCGTGCTGACCTTTACACTTTCGCGGAAAGCGGTGCGAGTCTTGCGGTCGAACGAGATCAATCCAGGTCCACCACCTGACCTATGACCGATACGGCGGTGATGAAGAACCGGAAGATTTGATTATCCTTTGCGGCAACTGCCACATGATCGAGCATGGGCTGAGAAAACCCAAGAAGATCAAGAAGAAAAAGGCCAAAAAGATAAAATTCAAACGGCCATCGAATGACACGACACCAAGGAAAAAACTATCCATGGAAGCGATAAGGGCAAAATCGCGGGCAATGGACATAAAGCAAGCATAATAATCACGGGAGAAATAGACATGACGGAAACACCGGCAGAGAAACGAGCAGGGCTTGCACGATTACGCGACCCGTTCCCGCCTGAGCAGATCAACAAACTTCCCAAGCCGACAATCTCCAACGACGAATGGAAGAAACTACCAAAGGCAACATGCAAGGAGTGCGGCGGGTACCATGCAACATCGAAAACAGTGCATCTTGATTTTGTGGGCCACGCTGCCTTGACAGCACGGCTTCTTGAGGCTGACGAAGCTTGGACATGGGACTTTCTTTCCCTTGGCACGGATGGATACCCGGTAATCGACAAAGACGGCGGAATGTGGATCAAGCTCACAGTCTGCGGAGTGACCCGCCTCGGCTATGGTGATGCCCAAGGCAAGACGGGCGGGAACGCCATGAAAGAGCGAATCGGTGATGCCCTGCGCAACGCTGCCATGCGATTTGGTGCGGCCCTTGACCTTTGGCATAAAGGTGAGGCTCCATTGTTTTCTGATGGAGAGTCGGTTGATTCCCCGCTGATTCCCAACACAAAAAATGCAGACCCAACCAAGGACGCACTACGCGACCAATCCGCTAATGAATCCTTGACCCGCATACAGTCAAAGCTAGACACTCTGACTACTCTGTCGGCCATTGATGAATGGGAGAAAATTGCTCGCCCAACAATCGACACTTTGCCACCAGCAATACAAGCGAAAGCAAATATTTTGATTAAAAGCTACAAAGACATGGCAACAGAGGTTGCAGACCGTACAATTACGCAAGTGTAAAACGCTTGCCTATCGGGTTCGACGCGAGAGAGATTGTAAAACATGGCGGTATTTTGCGAGAGGCACAAGATGAGTGACCACAAACAACCGGAACTGGTTGCCACCATAACCGATAATCTGCAACTGACGTACTCCGTGCCGCGCCTGCTGACATACCACCTAGGCACCATAGGCAAGGGGCAGACGGTCACGGTTGCAATCAAGAAATACCGCAAGCCATCTACCAACAAGCAACGGGCGTACCTCTGGGCAGCTGTCTACCCGGCCATTATCGCGTACATTCTCAGCACCACCGGGCAAACCTTCACGGCGGATGATTTGCATACCCGGTACAAGAAGAAATATCTGGGCTACGACACATGCGACTTGCCGGGGATGAATGATTTGATGCGGGTACGATCTTCAACGGAAACCGATACCCAAGAATTTTGGGATAACATGATAGAGCCAATTTGCCAGGAATGGGCCGAACTTGGGCTTTACATCCCGCTACCAGAAAAGAAGGAGGACAAGTGATGGCTGATAGAAAAGAGCTTGGCAAAATAAAGTCTGTATATTTCGGACACGGAGGGTATCAAGACGCTTGTATCGGTATACATTTCACCTTGGGTGGCGATGGTTGGGGTGTTGGTGATAACAGGTCTGCGTGGGATGAAAAAATGATACAATGCGGGGAACGCACAAAATGGACCGAGCAAGATAGGTCCGCACAGTACGACGAAATTATGAGATATATTTCTGCTCTTTTGTCTAAGGCAAAAGTCCATGATTTGAACAACCTTGTCGGAATCCCCGTAGAGGTAATTTTTGACGGCATGGCCCTGAAAAGTTGGCGTGTTTTAACGGAGGTTTTGTGATGGCAGACATAACGCTATGTTCAAACGCAAAAGACGGCTGCAAGTGGAAAGAAAAGTGCGCCAGATTCACGGCTACCCCTAGTGAATTCATGCAATCGTGGCAAGACTTTTACAAAGAGGGCGAACACTGCTTGCACTTCATACTGCGGGTGGGCCGGAAATGAGCGGGCTATTCCAGAAAGACAAGCTGTGGCGGTCTGAGAAATACCTTAAGTGGGTAAGAACGCAACCGTGCATCCTGTGTGGAGCAGAAGCAGAGCCGCATCATATCCGGGGGGTTGGGTTAGTTGGCGGGATGGCGCAAAAGGCCGATGATATCGCAACCATGCCGCTATGCCGAAAACACCACGATGCCATGCACCGGACCGGCGAGAATTGGGGGCAACAATGGGAGCTGGCACTGCGCACTGTTATAAATGCGGTCCGCGCCGGGGCAATCAAGGCATGAAAACATTACCCACCTGGCAACGCGTAGCAATGGCAATTATAATCCTACTTCTAGCGGCTAACCTTATCGCCATAAAAATGGGGGTTTGGCAATGAAATATCGTGTGATCCGCAAAATTTACACAGACGAATGCCCGTGGCTTGATAACGATATCCAATCAGGTACAATATTATATGGGTTTCCAGGGCATACATACGGGTGTGTGTCAGGTAATGGCAGGGCTGTCACTTTAAAAGATGGCGAAACTCCGTTTTTTGAAGTTCCAAAAGATGCTATCGAGGTGATATAATGTGCATCGGACTAAAATATCGTGCGGACATATCAACCCGCACAACCAAGCGCGGAATCCAGCGGCTTGTTCACCTTCGCCTGCTCAAGCTCCGGTCTTGCCCAGGTTGTCCAGAATGTTCACAGGTGCTTGCGTGGGCGAATCAAGGCGCATTCGTGCATCGGTTCAATGAGGTTGAGCATGGTCTGGTGTACCGGCTACACCGGGAGGTAAAAGATGGGCGTTGAGTTGCTCAATGTAGATTGCATGACCTTCATGGCAACCCTGCCCGACAAAGCGTTTGATTTGGCTATTTGCGATCCACCCTATGGTATTGGCGAAAACGGCGACAGGAATGCTAGCCGAGGTAAGCTGGCAATAGCAAAAAATTATAAACCATTTTCAGGTGGAGATAGAGAGCCACCACCAGTGGAATATTTTAACGAACTGCTGAGGGTAAGCAAAAACCAGATTATATGGGGCGCAAACCACTTTATTGATCGGATTGCGAAACCAAGCCCATGTTGGATTGTATGGGATAAGATTACCGGAAATTCAGATTTCGCGGATAGCGAACTAGCGTGGACGAGCTTTAAAACCGCTGTAAGAAATTTTCGGTTTCAGTGGAGCGGGATGCTGCAGGGAGATATGAAAAACAAAGAGGCCCGAATACACCCAACCCAAAAACCAGTAAAGCTATACAAGTGGCTCCTAACCAACTACGCCAAGCCAGGCCAACGAATACTTGACACCCACCTCGGCAGCGGATCAAGCGCGATTGCGGCGCATAATTTCGGCTTTGATTTCGTGGGGTGCGAGTTGGACAAAGAATATTACGATGCGGCAGTCCGCCGTTTTAACAAGGCTACAGCGCAAATAAGCATGTTTTAACACCACTGGCAGTGCTGATCCAGTCAAGCGCACCTCCTTCACTTTCCCGCGCCGTGGGCACCACACGAAATCAGTACAGGTGTAAGTTTTAACCCGGAACGCCTAAAGAAAAGCGGGATTGTTAGCATACGCGGGCGCACCAGTTCGACCTGAATTGACAGGTATCGCCCTTTTTTGGGAGTGGGTTTTTTGTTTGCTTTTTCAGGTAGTCGGTGATACGGTTGTAATATTCACGGAACTTGACAAGCCGTGAATGCAAAAACATGAACGGAGACGAAATGCACCTGAACGCCCAAAAAAGAACCGATTTGTTGAGTGTGGAGAAAGACCATACGGCTAAACAAGACCCCTGCCTTGCGTCATCCTTGATGCTTGTCTCCGTTCACCTTGCTTGGTCAGTCAAACCTCAAGTCGGTTCTTTTTTGGGTATTGAGGTTGGACAATGAGCACACCTATCACAAAAGCAGAACTCGACCAGATGTTCCCGCCTGACCCCCCGCACCAACACCCCGCTATATCGCCGTGCAAGTATTGCGGAACTATGCCACCACATCCTGTAGAAATAGGACCATTTGGCCCACATCACGGGAAAGTAGTATGTGCTGGATGCGAAAGGTTTGTTTGTTGGATGCGCAAACCATGAAGAAGTTGCGCGTCCACGATTGGGGAGTATGGCAAACGTTTAGGACAGACAGGGGCGCACCTCCGTGGATAAAAGTACACCGCTCCTTGATGACAAGCCAGAAATGGGCCAGCTTGTCAGATGCAGAAAAGGGACAACTTATATCCATGTGGATTGTGGCTGCTGACAACGCGGGAGATATACCTGCTGATC
>C687J35021_10000268_pt1 | contig 40615 bp, 51 predicted proteins | sample RifCSPhighO2_12_FD_35021 | JGI IMG/M metagenome (IMG submission 35021) | reverse complement strand
CAGTTAGTTCCGCAGTTAGTTCCGCAGTTAGTTCCGCAGTTAATTCCGCAGTTTATTCCGCAGTTAGTTCCGCAGTTCGTTCCGCAGTTTATTCCGCAGTTGATTCCGCAGTTCATTCCGCAGTTGATTCCGCAGTTAATTCCGCAGTTCGTTTAGAAAGGTGGGAAGAATGAAATCAGTTCGTTCCGCAGTTGATTCCGCAGTTTATTCCGCAGTTTATTCCGCAGTTCGTTTAGAAAGGTGGGAGTAATGATTCCAAGAAAACCGAAATATAAGAGGTTTACAGTCACTACTGAAGAAAACGTATATGAAAAATTCACTGTCTTCTTACCAAAATCAATGATGTCTAAACTAAGATTTCATTCAGATAGGCAAAGTTTACCAGTGAGCAAAATATTATCTTTTGCAGTCGATAAGGAGTCAATGAGGTCTGACGCATTTGAGTTTGACGCGAGTTTACCGACTGGTGAATTTGTAAAAAATGCGTATGCTAATGAAGCTGTAAGTATTTATGATTTTTTAAAGAAAATACCCTATGGTCTTGGACTTGATTCACTTTTATTATTCAAGCAAGAAATAGGTATAAATAATAACGAATTATTCTTGCATGGTTTTAGAGAATTGTTAGATAGTGGAATGATTGAAGGATTTTATCCAAGTCGTTCAGAATATAAATATGAAAAAACGTACAGATATTATAGAGCTGTAAAACAAGAAAACAGAGATAAGGCGGCAAAATGAAACCGATAATGGAACCGATAATGAAACCCGAAGAACTTATAAAATTCCGTACCGATTGGGGTATGGATGGAAAACAGTTTGCTGAATTAATAGGTGTAACCCCTCAAGCTGTACAATTGTGGGAAAATGGTCAGCGCCGAGTACCTGAGACAACTGTTAGATTGATTAAAATGTTTATTCGTAAACCAGATTTAATGAAGGAGTTTTAATATGACTAAAAAGGATAAAGTAGAAATGAATAACCTTAGAGATCGCAATAATGAGCTGGAATCAGCACATCAAATTATTCATCTTAGAAATTGTAATTTAATTTCTGAAAATGAAAAATTAAGACGCATGTTTAATTTACTAGTTAATGGTTTAACTAATGCAGCTATAGGTAAAACTTCTGATAGTTTTAAAGATGTAAATTATTCAGAACTTGACAAGATTAAATTTGATGCAATAACCGTACTTATCGAATTTGGAAAACTACAAGTAACAGTTAATAAGGAGGTGTAACATGGCTAAGAAGAAAGCAAAAGTAAAACCTAAAAAGAAATAGGTAATTCGCCCGACTCTATGTCGGGTTTTTTATTTTGGTATGTGTGAAAGAATCCACGCAATTACATCGACTGTAAAACCATTACCTAACATCTTATATCTCTGAGAGTTTGAAACACCTTCGGTATATCCATCCGGTACAGTTTGCAATCGCTCACACTCAACGACTGATAGTTTTCTACAAGTGAGTTCATGTCCTATATTTAACCTATTCGCAAACCCTCTAGTAAGAGCGACACTCTTACCTTCTATGGAGTAAATTCGATCTTGCATATGTGGTTGTTTTCCACCGGCTGACTTATCTGGGTTAATCTGAAATATGATCTGTCGCTTCGCTTTATTTTTGTAAAGCTTCATCATGTAATCGGCGCCACCACCCTTCCAGTAATTCGCATCGAGACAATATGATTTGTCTCGATCAACATATTCGTTCACAACTAATCTCTGATTCGATTGTGAACTCGACCCGGAGGCGTTACCACCTTTGTAATAATTTGCGTCTAAACAAAACGCTTTACCTCTGGTTGGTTCACCTGAATTTATAATATCTTTTAAAAGTAAACCACGATCCGCAGGTTGAGTGATACCGGGAATGTTTGTCCAATATAAACGAATGCGATTCTGTGCCGATAATAATGCAGAGTTAATCATTATAGGTTTAACTTGGAGTAAATTACTTATCACATCCTGATGTTCCTGTTTCATTCGTACATTTTCCAATATGAACCATTCAGGATTTAATTGCTCTTTGGCTGTAAAATAATTAAAAAATAATTTCGATCTAGGATCTTTAAAATTTAAACCAAGTCCAGCAGTTGAAAACCCCTGACAAGGTGACCCCCCCACGAGAATTTTTGGTCTTGGTAGTCTGTGAAAATCAATTTTAGTAACATCACCTAATTGAATTGTTTTCGGATAATTTTTCTGAGTTACTGCGATTGCATATTTATCAAGTTCTGAAGCGTAATAACTTGTGACAGGAATTTCAGCGCGTTCACAGGCAATTTGAGCACATGACATACCATCGAACAGTGATACAACTACACTCATATCTCACCCCCTTCGTTATCCGATACTTGTGTGAAATATTCTTTCATTGCTGATTATAAAATATTCAAAATTATTTTCAATTCCTATAAATTTTCGATTTAATTTCTTACACGCAACACCTGTCGAACCTGACCCCATTGTGAAATCTAAAACTGTATCATTTTCTTTCGTGTACGTTTTAATCATGTATTCTAAAAGAGCTACTGGTTTTTGAGTCGGATGAAAGTTCTGTTTTTGTTTATCAGTTTTAAATTTAATTACCGACCTCGGATAACGCTCAGTTGATGAGTATGAAGTTACTGTTTTTTGTTCACCATATAATTCACTTTGTTTACTTGCCCTATTCACATTTTTAGCTTCTTTAAGTTTGCAATCTTGTGTTTTTATCGGTGAATATGATGATTTATAAAATACGGATATAATTTCGTGTGCCCTCAGTGGTTGTTTTTTGGCATTTAAGTGACCTTTAGCTTCTGTTTTTTCATAGATCCAGTCATATTTGAAGTTTTTAATATTACTGCATCGAAGAAAACTTGAGAATGGTTCAGATCCAAAAAGTAAAACCGCAGCAGACTCTTTTCTGACTCTTTCTATTTGTTGCCACATAGGTACAAAAGGTATTACCACATCCCATTTACATTGAGTTGTTCCATAGGGAGGGTCAGTTAAAATGAGATCAATGGAATTCGGCGCAATCATCTTCATTTTCTCTAAACAGTCACCCCAAATTAAACTCATATCTCATTCCCCTCAACATCTAAAATTATTAACATCTGCTGTCGAACTGACAGATCGCTATTTGGTACCAGCTTAAATCTTTCACCCATGAAACCTTCATACTGTAGCCAGTTGATTGCTGCCTCTGTATTAGTTTTAGCAATCGGGTTACCGTTATTTTTAAAGTGATTTATCACAATCGGTATTGTCGGATTGCGGCCGGCTTCGCGCTCTAACTTCACGAATTCGAAAACTCGTTCGTTGTCGGTCATTTTTTGCTCAAGTTCTTTAACCTTCTTACTGGTTAATGCAATTTTTCTAAATAAATAGTTGTCCCTGATAATCACGAACGGTTTGTTAAACAATGTTGAACCATCTGAAAATTTATTCACGTTGCAAAGTATTGCAGAAGTGTCATGTACAAGCTCAGTGCCGGTCATATCTAAAAATTCTTCAGGAGTTAACGACCGCAGCACCCTGGACACCCTGGAATTACTCGGTAAACCAGAACCCCCACGTCCTGCGAACTGTGACATATCTTTGTTCGCACTGCTTGATTTACCCATGTGGTTTATCATTTCGGTACAGATCCCACGTTCAGCAATCCGGCTCATAAATTTTGTAACAACTTTATTCATATCGTTAAGCTGTGATTCAGAACCCCAAAATGAACTGATCGGGTCGAACACTATCATTTTAGGTTTTATATCTTCGATGGCCTCATTAACTTTTCTGAGTGCTTCAGGATTGAGAAATAAAAACCCCTGCTTATCTTTGGATATGAGGCATAAATCATCATCTTTTTTAATAAGTATTGAATCTCTGATAATTTGTAATTTTTCCGCATTCCCTGGAAGTGGGTCATATAATCCCATTTGCCTAGCAATTTGACCTGTCATTGCCATTAATTTTTCAGCAGTATCCTCACCAGTGATGAATAAAGTCTTACCACGCTGCTTGTTTTCAAACCCTAAGAAACGATCACCCAAAGCCAAACAAATTGCTTCGTACAGCTTCAGAGTTGATTTACCTGTACCACCATCGGCAGTCGTAATTTGTATATCTTCAGTTGACCAGTTTTCAAACAATTGAGGCTTGCGAAGTTTAGAGGTGTTGATCATATCTTCAGCGGTCATTAATCGTGGAGTCCATCTGCCAGCAGGTTCAGGCGGTGACGGTGCAGAGATTGGTATATTGATTGCAGGTTGTTCTGTGAATGGTGAAACGAGAGGAGCTTTTACACCCCCATTAAGACCTGATTCTATTGTAGCGCGACACTCGTATTCTGGACGACCACGTTCACGTGCGACATCATAAAGAACTTTTTCAATATGTTCGCGAGTGTACGCACCAGATGCGACAAGTTGACCAGCTTTGAAAGCTTCAGTATTAAGTGTGTCATTACCATGACCTTCAGGAGCATTACGAATCACATTGATACAGTTATCAAGCATCACTTGAGCAATCGGTGCACTGATACTGAATGGAGCACCTTCGACAATCGGTTTATCTTCTTTGCGTATTTTTTCAAGTAGCCACTGTGGAGCATCGAGTATTGGTTTATTATTTACTTCAACACCGTACCAGAATATGTAACCGCCTTCTGAGCGTATATCTAATCCTGGTAAAAAACCTACACGATTTGGATATTTTCGTCCATCTTTAGGATATTTAAAAATGAAATGTGTACCACCCGATAGAGTTTTTTGCGAAAAAGTATCAGGTATTTGTAAATTAAGATCACGAATAGTCTGCCAACCATTAGATTTTATATCAATATCGAGAACGAGAATATCATTAGTCGTACCGCATGGAACCACCCAATGAGTTAATTTAGGACCGAGTTTAGTTTGCCAGTCTTGAATAAGTTTTGGATCTGTTGTCGCATCTTTTTGCCAACCGCTAAAGATTGGCACTTTTTGTCTATCGTGAGTCAACATCCCAGGTGCAATTTTAAAGTTCATAATTTACTTACAGCTTTCAAATACGCTTCGTGCGCTTCTTGTTCAGTGTCAAACATGCCCAAGTGAATCCTTTTACCCTTTATACATATTCCAGCTTTCCATTTACTAGTATGTTTTAATTTATTTACTCCTTTTAAGTACTTAAATTTTTTTAAACTAATCTCAAGATTTTTATTACCTTTTTTGATGTTTTCTACCACCTTCAAATACGCATCATGTGCTTCTTGTTCAGTTTTAAATAGGCCAATATAAACATTTACGCCATTATGTGAACAATCTGCTCTAAATTTTGAACACTTAATATTATAGCTCACTCCTTTTAAATACTTACAAATCTTTCTATTTGGGCAATCTCTATACTTCAATTCTTTCAGATTTGAAATTACATTATTGAATTTATTTTTATCATTATAAGTAACCCCATAAGGCCAAAAACCCTTTTCTAAAAACCAAATAATATTGCTTATCGGGTAAGTTTTTCCATAAATTGAAATAATAAATCTGCCATTATTCACACTACCAGCTACACTACCTAATTTCACCCCGCCTTGTTGATGTGGTAGCTTTTTATAAGTCAAAACCCCAAAATCGGGAATATAATTAAAGCGTTCTAAAATTTTTTCTCTTGTTATTTTTGTCTTCATGTCGTCTTCTTTCAAGTCGTCTATTTAAGTGTCTCATGGGAAAGCGACGAAACCTTGTCAATATCGGAGCTACCGACATCTATCCCACAAAACGAATATCTATAATCCCATTATTTTATTAAAGTCGTCAATACTTTGACAAAATCCAGCCCTACCACCACGCGCAGTCACCCACTTTATGAAGTTTTCTTGAGCAACAGCAGCTTCATCGTTTACGCTAAACTTCCAACCTTCTTTTTTCATTTCGATTGCTGTGAAAACTCCAACAGTTTGACCAACCATGTCTTGAGTTATAACTATTGGAGTTATACCAATCTGATCAGAGCTTTTGAATTTTTCATTTTGTTTCTGGCTGACATTACCTAAACCATATCGAACAGGTGTATTTTCACGATTTTTCAACACTCCTGAATTATTACGTAACAAAAATGTACCACATTCAGCAGCATGAATTATTACTCGCTGACTTACTTCGTCTTCAAGCATTTTCATGTTCATACAAGTGTCAACTTTGGCTTAATGATTAGTGATTCTTCGACTGGTTTAGTTTCCAACACCACTTTAATCTTTTCGACTAACTCAAGTGCAGCAGGTTCATCAAGATTCAGAGCCTTCATAATAATCTCAAATCTATAAATCGCAGCACTTGCGAGTAAATGATCAATTGCTAACTGATCAGGAGGTGGTTGATCTTTTTGAATACCTGCTAATAATAAACCAAAACCTTGAATATTTGGAGGGAATTGTAAAGCGTTCCCATCACCTGAATGATATTGTTTAAAATATATTAAAACACCTGTGTTACTCATTTATACACCTCATTGTGCTTAATTTTACAATCAATACAATATACTTCACTCAGTGGTAATTTATTAAAACTCTCTGAATCGAAATAGCAAAATCTATGACCCATCAACCAACATAAAAGCTTCATCATACCTCTAACTCTCCCATCACATTCTCCATTTCTGTTTTCGGGAATGCTAAGGCATCCCATATTGTAAAATCGAACTTTGCATAAAATAATTTATTAATCTGACGATCTGAATAACCTTGCTCACGTTGTTGACCAGCCCACTTTGCAATAGTGTCAGCAAGTTGCTTTTGTGAAGCAATTCGCGCTATTTGATTTTCCATAGCTCTAACACCACTACCACCTGCAAAATCCACACGCCTTGCAACATCGGCAGGGTTCTCTAAGTTAATCTTACTTTGAAGCTCTCTAAGTGTTTCAGGATCAAGCATGACTAAGTCACCATCGACTTGTTCTAAAGGTACACGACCTGCACCACCGCCACCTACGCCCGGTTCATCTTTATAATTACAATAAGGGCACTGTAATAACATTCGATCAAATGGGGTATTGCATACTGGGTTCGGACAAATACGTACAAGATTGATTTTCTTTTTTCTACGCTTAACTCTGTCAAGACTCCAAAATCTATGATTGTCTGGTAGTCCATGTTTAGGGTTTTTATGACTTCCAATATTACCAACATGATCAATTAATATCAGATATTCTTTATCTTTCATTGGTCTTAAACCCCGACCAACCATTTGTAAATACTTACCAAGACTCATTGTTGGCCTTGCCATAATTACACATTCGATACCTGGAACATCTAAACCTTCATCGAACAAATCGACATTAATCAACACTTGAATTTTTTTAGAACGATAATCAATTAATGTTTGAAGTCTTATTTTATCATCTGTATCACCTGTTAAAGTTTTCGCAGATATTCCAGCTTCGAGAAATTCCTTTTCCATTTTAAACGCTGCACTTGTAGATGATGCAAATACGATAGCTTGTTTTTTATTCGCAAACTCAATGTAATTCTTTACAACATCACCGATAATAGTAGAGTTTTCATCTGCAAAAGCTAACGCAGCACTTGAATAATCTGAATCACCGTTAGCTTCTTTTAAATATTCTTGATAGTTAGACTTAGGTACAACCACTTTATATCGACTGAGAAAGCCATTTTCGATACCCCACCTTGTCGATGGGCCTTGCACCATTACATCAAACACTCCATCAACGTGAGAACCTAATCCACGCTTATCAAGCCTTTCAGGTGTTGCAGTAACTCCAAGACCTTTAGCATTTTTAAAATATGAAACTGCTTTACCCCACTTGTTACCTTTAAGTAAATGAGCAGCTTCATCAACGATCCAAAGTCTTATACCGGCAGCAAGTTTTAAATAGTGTTTTTCTACTCTAGAGTTCCAAGTATCCACTGATATAACTGTAATGTTTGCATTGGGGTTATAATACTGACGCTTTAATAATTGGCGCTGTGCTGCGATTATTCCAAGTACTATATTTCGTGGAGCTATTATATTGTGCTCAACACCTTCTTCAGAAAGAGTAAGACTAATCTGTTGTACTAATTCTTTCCTGTGTACCATTACAGCAGTAGGTAATTTTTGAGCAGGTGGAGCACTAACTGCCTTATCTATTATAATAGAGCTAAAAGTTTTCGTTTTACCCATTCCTGTAGGTAATTGGAGCATTACAGTATTGACACCATTATCCCATTGTTCATATATTTGACGTTTCATTTCAATTTGGTAAGGACGTAAAATCATCGACATCCGACGATCTTTAAGAACTTATAGACTTTTGTCAACATGGTCTGAGTTTTTGACACATACTTACATTCTTTTATTTATTTCTTGATTCTTTTAAAATTATCATTAATCATGACCGAACACAAAACGAATAGGAGAATGAACATGTTATTAAAGTTAGAATTAGTCGCCAATAGCTTTGAAGAAATGAAAAGCAAAATCGCAGTAGCTTTTGCAGAGGTACAGAAGGATGATAGTTTGAAAGACTGTCAGGAATTTATTCCAGGTCTTGCGCCTGAAGTAGATGTTACGGTTAATGCATCTGTCGCATGTCCAGTAGTTGAGCAAGTTACAGCACCTACCAATATTCACGTATTAGGGTCAACCACCGGACAAGAACGTGACTGTCGTGGTATTCCGCATGATACACGAATTCACTCAATGGAAGGTTCTAAAAATAAAGATGGATCATGGCGCAATAAGCGCGGTATTGATAAAGCCGTAATTACTCAAATTGAATCAGAGTTAAAAGGTGCTGCACCTGCGGTTGTTGCAACGGTGTTACCCCCTGCACCACTTCCACCGACTACATCAATGGTTAATGAGGCTCCAACATTCGCAGTACCTCAACCAGTTCAAGCACCTGTGGTTCAAGCTCCAACAGTAGTATCGACTGCTATACAATCAGAGATTACACCTGCACCAGCTCTACCACTTGGAAAACCTGCACACTCATTGATTACTTTTAAAAATAATCTGATGGATGTATTCGCGCAGTTTATTAATGAGGGTAAAATCACGCAGGAGTATGTTGATCAATTAGTTACATATTTCGCTAAGACTAATCCACAAGTTAAAAATATTTGGAATATTTTAGGTAGTGAAATTCAGTGTATTGAAATGTTCAACATATTTGTCAAAGCTGGTTGGATCACAAGAGTAGAAGGTTAATCGTGGGATTAGACACTAATAGTTTTAGAATTTCTGGACTTGGCAATCTGATGAAGTGTAAAGGTCGCCCCTCCCTTATCAGTCCAGAATTCCCACCACACCCTGCTGCTGCTGAAGGTACGGCAGCAGGTGAATATGTTAGACATTTAATTGAAAAGACTACACCAGGGACACATGCTTCAAATGGTATTGAGTTCGATGATGATATGAAATTTCATGCGAATGAGTGTCTACCTTATTTTTCACCTACTGCGAAATGTGAACATGAACTTAGATGGCAAACTCGTTCAGGTATTGTATTAATCGGACACCCTGATGCATCTGATGTTGTTGGTACTGATCTAATAATTGAAGATTATAAGTATGGCTGGAATATTGTAGATGCTAAAGAAGAACAACTAGATGGTTCATATACTCCTAATTGGCAACTATTAGGCTATGCAGTTTGTGAAATGAAAGCTAAGAATCCAGCAGTTACGCATGTCACACTTAAGATTATTCAACCACGACCACACCATGAAGAAGGGATTGTTCGTAGCTTCAGAATCACAGTGCAGCAATTGTGGAACTATGCTGAACAAGTTGAAACTGTGATGATGGATATTAAAAATGGGTCTAAAGAGCTTCGTACAGGTTCACAGTGTAAATACTGCCCTCATGCTTCAGGGTCTTGTCCAGCCTTCAAACGTGCATTTTATTCAGCGTTTGATTATATTATGTATCATCACCAAAAAGATGATATTAATAATAATGAACTGGCTCAACATCTTGACATGGTCGCAAGAGCTGAAAAAATCATTGATACTATGACAGGCTCACTTAATCAGTTAGCGGTTCATCGTGTTCAAAGTGGTGCGATTATACCGGGTTACGTCAGCGAGAAGACTTATGGTAATCGAAAATGGAAGAAAAACGTCAGTCCTGAAGTTATTGCAGCAATGACTAAAGGTATTAAGATTGTAAAAACTGAAATGGTTACACCAGCACAAGCAATTAAGCTTGGTGTACCTAAAGAAATTACAGAGTTTTATACTGAGAGATTTTTCGTAGGTGAGAAGATAATTAAAAAAGATGCATCGAAGGTCGGTGCCGAAATTTTCAAAAACAAACTAACAGGAGGAATGTAAGATGGCATTAAAAGGTCGCACAATCATGGTGCAAGGTAGAATAATTTGGGCAGTCGGTGGTTCACCATTCAAAGGTAAACCAGTACTCGACAAAATGACAAAACAGCCGAAACTTGATAAAAATAACAACCCAATGGTCAATCGCGGATTTGGTTTAGCAGTTCATAAGGATATTTTTAAAGATCCTGCTAATTTAAATCCGGGAGCAGTCGGTGAGTTTTGGAACGCCATGTACGAAGAAGCGTGGACACTTTATCCAGATAGAGTAATTCCTAAAAACTTCGCATGGAAGCGCATTGATGGAGATACTGACAGTGATGAAACTGGTCGCATGTGGAGCACTAAAGAAGGTTATGCAGGTCACATCGTTTTACCTTGTACTACGAACTTAAACATTGCGTTTTACAAGTTCTTACCGGGTGAAACAAAACCAACACTGATCAGTGAAGGTATCAAGGTTGGAGATTATGTTCAGGTGCAATTGAATATTGTCGCCCATCCTCCAATGAAGTCACAAGATGGTTCAATGGGTAAGCCGGGGATGTATAACAACCCATTATCTGTTTTGTTCTTAGATTATGGTCAAGCGATTGTCAGTCAACAAGATGGTGAAGATATATTTGGTAGTGTTAAACCTGCTGCACCAATTGGGGCACAAGTTGTACCTGATACAGCTCCGCACATGGGTCAGATGGCTCAAATGCCAACAGCACCAGCACCAATGCAACAACAGCAATATGCACCACCAACACCTGCTGCACCTGTACAGCCTCATTACGATGTTGTACCGCAACAGTTCCATCCACAGGCTCAACAGCAGCAATATGCACCACCAACACCTGCTGCACCTGTACCACAATTTAACCAAGCACCTGCTGGCCCACCAATGCCACCAGGTGCCCCAAGACAGTAAAAAGAAAGGGTTCTTCAATGACTCAATTGAACTTCTATACGTACGACATTGAAACAATGAAGAACCTGTTCTTATTCACAGGTAAATTTGAAGATCGTCCTGAAATCTACACGTTTGAAATATCTTCACGCAAAAATCAACGTACTGAACTACTCTCACATCTTAACTATCTTAAGAACTGTGGCGTAATCATGCATGGTTTTAATAACCTTGGTTTTGACTATGTCATTATTCATGAACTGTTAAATAATCCTTATACTTTCACGTTTGAGTCAGCCTATAACCATGCTCAAACGATTATCAATACTCAGAAGTTTGGCGAAGGTGGTAACTTCATCGGTGTTAAATTTCAAGAGCGCATAATTCCGCAATTTGACTCTTACAAGATGAATCACTTCGATAACGCCAATAAAAGAACTTCACTAAAAGCTTTAGAGTTCGCAATGCGGTCTGATCTAGTTATGGATTTACCTTTCCCATTTGATAAATGGCTCACTTCTGAAGAAATGGACTTAACGATAACTTACAACACTCTCGATGTGACCGAGACTGAGAAGTTCCTGAAAAAGAACAAAGCGCAAATTCAGCTCAGACAAGAACTTCTCGAAACAGGTACGCTTAAGGGTGATGTATTAAACTTCTCAGATGTTAAAATAGGCACAGAATATCTCATTACCAAGATTGGCAGGTCTAACTGCTTTTTACCGGGTAATAAAGCTAAAAAGACCTTTAGAGATAAAGTTGTGTATTCTGAAGTTATACTACCAAAAATACACTTCAGAACTGAACCATATCAAGAAGTACTCGATTGGTTCATGCAGCAAGTAAAGTACACTGTTGAAGATAAAAATCCCACACTAGCTGTAAAACTTGCAGATCTTGATATTACATTTGGCGCAGGTGGTATACATGGGTCAGTCGATAGACAAGTGTTCGAGTCTGATAAAGATTGGATTGTTGAAGATATAGATATTACAGGCGCATATGTCGCTACTGCAATTGTTAATGAATTTTCACCTGAGCACCTTAAAGATCATTTCCCTACATTCTATAAGCAGTTACCAGTTGAACGTGCGAGATATAAAAAAGGTACTTCAATGAATACAACTTTTAAATTATCAGGCAATGCCATCTTTGGTAATGCCGATAACAAATACAGTTGTTTCTACGATCCTAAATACGCAAAACAATGTACGATTAACTGCCAGCTATCAATCTTACAAATGGTTGAAATGCTCGATCTAATTCCCGGACTTAAGATGATTCAAGCTAATACAGATGGCATTACTTCGCGCTATCCGCGCAAGTTGAAATATCTTGTCGATCTATGGAAAATGATTTGGGAAAATGAAACAGGTCTTAAACTTGAAAGTGTCGAATATAAAAAGATGTGGGTCAGGGATGTGAACAATTATCTAGCATTATCTATTGATGGTAAAATTAAGCGTAAAGGTGCTTATTGGTATCCTGAAAAAGATGAAGACTATGATGGGGTTTGGAGTAAAGATTTCGGCATGATGGTTGTGGCCAAAGTTGCTAGTGAAGCTCTGATCAATGGCTGGAACCCTGAAGCAATGGTTCGCATGGTTCACGATAAGTTTGATTTCATGATGCGTTATAAAGCGACAGGGGCATCTAAGATTTATATCGGTGATAAAGAAGTTTCTAAAACTGTTAGGTATTATATATCCAAAACAGGTGAATCAATGAAGAAAATCTCCCCACCTAGAGGAGACCAATATCACTTTTGCAGGGCTAATAAACTCAAAGATGAGTACTTCAACAAGGTATTATCTGACACCCCTACCGAATATTTTACGACTCCTGAAGGTGTACAGATTGTACGACATCAGCATAATCCAAAAATTCATACCGGCAATAAATCGGTTTATAAAGAAGTTCATACTTCAATCGAATCTGGTTGGAAAATAAAACAATGTAACAATGCAAAAGAGTTTGACTGGAATGACTTAGACTATTCATACTATGTTGAACAGATTAAGGATTTATTAATATGACTGAATTACCGACAATGGAAGAATTTGAGAAGCTACCTGAAAAAGAACAAAAGCGATTGGTCAACTTAACCAAACCTCTCAATCGTGCAGAACGCCGAAGTCGTGAGAAACGTAATCGTCAACTGCAAAAACAAGAAAGGAAACAAAATGGATAATTTAAAAATGTTCAGCCCTACTGAAAAACAGATTTTAAAAATTATGAGAGCTACCAAAAAGAAATTAACTATTACTGAAATTGCTGAAAAGTTCTATAATGATGAACCTAAACCGATTGATCCAAATGCGATAATGAGTGGCGCGGTTTTAAACATTAATAAGAAGTGCAGATATAATAAACTATCATGGTCGATCAATAGTAAGGGTCTTGGTCGTGGTGGCAAAACTGTGTGGATTGAGGATGAAAAGTGAAACTACTATTCATCCTTCTATCACTGTTCATGATATCTTGCGCACCTGAGAAACCTAAAAGATGTGTGCGGGCCGAATTATTTTATGAAACTTATTATAATAATCAAATACGACAATGGCAATATTACCCTAAAAGTGTGTGTGTAGAATATGATTAAATTATCTGAAATTCTTAAAGGTACAGACTACGAATCACTATCACAAAAAATACAAGACAATCTCGACATACTTGTTGATCGAATCAATGTCATTAGAGAAACGTATGCGCAACCAATGACTGTAACTTCAGGATTTCGCAGCATGGAAGATCATTTAAGAATATACGCCGAAAAAGGTATTACAGATGAGCATAAAATACCAATGAGGTCGCAACATCTTTCAGGTTGTGCAGTTGATATTGCTGATGCGGATGGTAAACTTAAAGCATGGGTTAGATTAAATGTACCACTTCTTGAAAGTGTTGGATTGTGGTGTGAAGCTTTCGAGTACACTCCAACATGGTTACACTTTCAGATTAATCCACCAGCATCAGAGAAAAGGTTCTTTAAACCATAAAATAAAAACCCTGCTTTGACACAGGGTTAAGTGTAGAACTTCGGTTTTCCAGCCAGAGCACACTCACAAACAGAGTATCAAATTCTGACAGTTTGAAAAGATACCTAGACCAATTAAGGGACTACTTTAGCCTTAACTTTTCCAAGTGAGACAATCGAAAGTTGTCCTGCTGTAATCGTCACATAGTGCCTTACATAATTACACGCTAAACCTTCTTCATGCAGATATACATTACCTGTCGCTGTGATTGATGCTGATTTTGTAACATCTCCTGTGGCACGAATTGGCATGTCTGCGTATGCCGAACCATCCATTGAACATTGAAGCTTCACAGAGGCACCAGCTAATGATGTAGGTGTGAATGTGTGCGTACCTGTCCCAGCATCAGTAATATTTATAGCGGTCCCTGCCAAAGCATTAACCAGAGAAGTTGCAAGTTTATATACCGATGATGATTGATAAATTACGAAATAATCCGTAGCTGCACTTAGTCCACCCGGTAAAGTTGTAGTGGTGGAAACTTGACCTTTAAGTCCTGTTAAGAACCCATGATCTGCATCTGTAAGTGTGTCGTCGCTTGACGCTACAAACGCCCCAGCAGCAGGTGCAGAGTTGGTAATTGCCAATACTACACCATATCCACCATTTTCACTCGTTGCATAAGCTGTTCCAGCCTGAGTATACGTATAGTTATTCGTTTCAGCGTGAACTAATACCGTAAATAAAGCGACCAATAAAAATACCTGTATCATTTTCATTTAAACCTCCAAGATTTAAAAATATATCCGTTATGATTTTTGTTAAAGTCACTTGCTACAAATGAGGCATATCCATCGTATTCAACACCTATTGCAAGTTGACCCTTTAGCTTATCTAAATTGAAATCAGAGAATTTTTCAATATTTAATTGTGCACCAAGACCGGCGAATAGCATTAACTGCTTCTTGTCGATGATTAATTCTTCTGTTTTTCGATTTGTATCGCTTGTCTCTTTTACGCTTGAGCTTTCGATTTCTACGTCTGTTGTCGTTTCCTTCGACAATGCACCATTGTTGCAATTGAACTCTTTCGCAACACTTTTTTTTAGAGCCTTAGAACTGCTTGTATCTTTAACATATTTTATCACTTCAATAATTTGAGGAGTTGAAGGTTGAGGTCTTGGATCTGGTATAAATCGAGCATGAATGAACGATCCTATTAGAGCACCAACAATCAGGTAAGCTATATGTATTTTAAACACTTGGAACCTTCACCTTCTCGATCACGTTTCCACCAATTAATGCTATGAACATTGCCAAAGATATATTGAAAAACATACTCACAATTGATGATTTTTGAATAGGGTCTTCTATTTGTGAAAGTGCAGCGAACATAAGAAATTCGACTAAAATAAACCCACACATTCTGCGATCAAATAGTTTTTTCATGCTGCTCCCTTTGCGCTGATTGACCCTTTAAAAACGAAACAGCTTCTAATATTTTGGTTACGTCTAATCTTAAACTGTCAAATTTTTCCCATAATAACTTATCTTTAGCCTTTACAACTTCTTCAAGTTTTCCATGATCTTTACCTTGAAAAAGCACCTTGGCTTCAAGCCGAACAAACCACGCAACTATTGACACTAATAATACAATCTCTGGAACAGTTAGCGTAATTTGATTCATATGCGCCTCATTTATTTCTGAGTAAGAACTCTAAATCTTTTTTCTGTTTGTCTTTAAATTTAGCAATCAATTCAGGAGTGACCCCTGCCTTACAAACTGCCTTAACTCTCGAATCAAATTGACCAAGATCACCACCCGGATCAACAGTCCATCTGTGATTTTTAGTTGAGTATTCTGCACCATTTTTTAAGAGAATTGTTTTCTCTTTAATTTCGCAAAATCCTAACTCAGTACTTCGCGCTGAATATTTTTTAACTTCACTAAAAACTTGAGATTTTGCTGAATCTGACAAAACCAAAACTATAAAAATCGCTAATACTTTTCTTTTATCTAGCATTTATAATCTCCTTTTAAATAAAATAGGTTATCGTGTACGAAAGCGAAAAAGCAGTGTCCATCGAAACGGCAGCACCAGACGCCGCTGGTGCTGATTGTATCATTATTATACTAGTTGAAGCATCACTGAGATACCCAGCAACAGTAGATCCCGCAGTGTAGGATAGATTTTCAACAATACCGACATAAATAGAGGTTAAAATACCAGTTGTTGCGGAAGTAAACGGCAAACCACTTAGTAAAATTATACCAGTGCCAGTATGTGCGGTAATTCCAATATATACCCGACAAGTTACTTTCCTTCCTATCTTAACATAGTCACCGACTTGAATGGAATATGTTCCTGCTCCTGCTGTAGTTCCACCAGATATTGTCGGCGTAAAAGTTCCTTCTTCATAATCATCCAGAGTATTAGCATCAGCACTTAAAACCTGAGTAGCTGGAAATTTTATGCCGCCATTGCTTAGAGTTAAGTCTCCTGAGCTTGTCGGGCTAACGAGTGTAGACGACCATACTGGAGTACCTGTTCCAGCACTTTGCAAGAGCTGACCATTCGACCCGACTGATGTAAATTCTAACGAGTCTGCGTCCGAGTAAGCTATTGAACCTGCTGATGCTGTTAAGCTTTTATTAGCTCCACCGCTTGATAGCTTCAAAGGTACAGCCAGTGTAACGTCACCACTACTCTCAACTGTCACCGCTGCAACAGGTGTCTTAGATCCATTCGGGGTCGTACTTAATACTATCTTGCCCGGTGAAGAATCCCCTGAAATAGTGCCACTGGATGATGCCGCGATATTTATAACACCGAAAAGTTTATAATCGCTTCCGGCATATCCAGCCCCATAAACCGAAAATAAATTTTGCCCCGCTGTCACGTTTGCGTGTGCAGTTGTGTCTGAGTTAGTTCTAGCGCCGACAATTAGCGGCTCTAAAGTCGTGGAGTGTCGATGTAAAATTGTTTGAGCATAGTTAGTTCCATCAATATCAGTAACTTTAAAAGTTGACTGATAAAGCGTACCATCAATACTTATGTCAGTTGATTCAAATCCTGCATCACCTAAAACTGTTGACCCACTCGCAGTAAAGTCGCCTGATGCAGTTACAGTTCCTGTAAATGTTGGTGATGCAACTGGTGCAAGTGTTGCTGTTGCAGCAGGGAATGTCCAAGTCTTACTAAGATCAAGCGATTTAACCGCATCACCTTGCAGGTACTTAGTAGCCCCTAGTGTTGTTACCGTGAATAAAAAGCCTAATAAATATATAATTTTTCTCATAGCATCCTTTACATTAATCCGTTGGTTGATTCTAAAACCCAATTTGTACCATCCCAAATAAATACCGCAATAGTGTTCGCCACAAATCTAATAGTTTGCCCACCTGTAATAATCCCATTGCCATCAGAAAGATCGACATAACTTGCATCAGATCGACCTATAAGTTCTAATCTCTGTCCAACGATTGTGCCTGCCTGAATTCTAGGTGCGGCAGTTACTACAACTGCACCTCCGCTACCTTGAATAAAATTCGTAGTCGTCCATGTAACTGCCGAGAACACGATACCTGTCGCAGCAACAACATCTGTCGGAACTGCGCGAGTACCTACTATCGTCTTACCTTGACCAGATACAGCAGTCGCAATAGCTGTTACTGTCGGACCATTTACCAAATTCAAGGCGTCTGCATCAAATGCTAAAAGTGATGAGGCTACAGGTACTGCCGGAAGTTTCGGATTCAGCGAACCTGTGTAACCTTCAGGCAGTCTTACAGATCGTGCGAGAGTATTTTTAATTCGTTGAACCATCATTGCAAGTTTATCAAGTTGCTTCTCTAGATTATCACTTGGTATTTTACCATTCTCAGTCAGTTCGAGTTCTTGAATTGCTGACTTATCACGATATAATATAAGAGTTTCACCTGTAACAGGTGCAGTCAGCATTGTTACAGTTCCACCAGCTTCAATACCTGCACCAGTAGTTGTGTAATGAGTTGTCAAAGTTTTGACAGTTTCTACACCTGTTGAATCAACTTTAAGAATTACTACAAGATCGGCTTCAGCGAAGAACTTATAAGGGAATGAAAACGCAGTAGTTACATCATTACCTGAATATGCTACTCTATCTGTGGTCGTTGATAGGCTCATGGTTTATTTCCCCTCATCTAATTGTTGGTTATCTTTATCGAATTGTCTAGACATTTTAAGACCCGCCTGAGCTAGTGCAATCATTTGAAAATAGGTAGACTCTATCAGTTGTCTTTTTTCTGTAGCGTTTAAATCTGGACGTTTGTAAGTAATATGTACAAGTGCTGATTGATTCCTAATCGCATCTGCTATACCTTTTATTGGCGCAAATGAATCGAGTTGTTGCTGCTTGAGTACGCTGAAATTCTCAAAGTTCCATCTTGATCGTTCAATTTCTGCTGACTTATCAAGTTGACTATATTTTGCGTATATTAATTCAAAATCAGCAATTGACTTACTTTTAGCATTTGGATAGCGACTCACGAATTTTTTAACTATTGGAATATCTGACAAAGTTGATGCAGGCTTATCGAAATTCTCTTTGATGTCATAGTCCTGATAAACCGATTGAGGTGTAGCCTTACTTGCTAATTCTAAAGCGTACACTCCCATTTGACCTGTCCACTGTCTGACGTAGTTTTCAATTATTATAGGACTTGTGATATTTAGCTCGTCTGCTGTTTTACCTAAAAATGGCATATTACCAATAAGTTTACCAAGTGCTCTAGCCGAAGGGTTTGTAAACTCAGTATATTGAAGATTCGGTAGAACCTTACCACCATTTGAAGACTCCATTGTGAACGGTATAAGTTTACCACCTGTGAAGATTGATTGATTCATTGCTTGCTCGATCACAGGTGTTGCGATAGTTGGGATTACAGAAGGTACCATATTAGAAAATACACTCTTTCTAAATTCATCCATATCATGAGGGTTTTCTGCAAAGAATTTATCCAATAAGAAAACAGGTAAGGTGGCGAAAATTGCGCCATACCCTTGAGGTATAGGTAATCTATGAATCACTCCTTTATTAATATAAAGTCTTCCATCTTCCATGCGCTTAACTTGGTTATCATGTTTTTCAAGACCAAGTAATGAATTGGCAATTGCGAAATCTCCTGTAGTTGTAGCAGGTTGCCAGTCGTCAGTAATTACGTGAAGGTTAGTATGCTTTTCCCACTCAGGGATTTCAGCATATCTTTCATCGTCTTTGTTCGCTAACCAAAGAGTTACAGCAGGTATCGTTAAAAGCGCAAGACTTGCTGCGGTCACTTGTTTTGGATTCTTACCAATCGTTTTGACTAAATCATCAACACCTAAAATTGCTACATTTTGAAAAGCTGTTACTGCTGAGTAATTCGCTAGGGTTTTATCATACCCGCGCTGTGAGAAGTCTAAAGTAATATTTTTACCTGCAACACCTGCTTCTTTACGCGATTTACCAGCTTCGAGTTGTTTACGATATTCCATTATCCTTGTACTGTGTTCTGATAAGAGTTGTACAAGTGAGTAATATTCTTTTGCAGTTTTAACTACATTTCTAACCTTACTTCGGATTTCGCCATATTCTTTACCTGAGTAGTTGTTTTCACTGACATTAGCCATATATGCTTCAGCATCGGCCCAACCAGAACCTTTACCACCATCAGTAAGGTATTGATAATACAAGTCATTCTTTTTAACTAACGCGCCGATTGCCTGCATGTTCATTTTAAAAGCTGAAGTTACTGTCTCATGACTTAAGCTATCAGGTAATTTCTTATAATCGAAAGTCTTAACCATTCTGGCCCACTGATCCCTGAACACGTTAGCAGTTAAAAACTCAAGCGTACCAGTTGTACCGATTTTAAAAGCTGTTGTTGCAAGTCTCATAGCTTTCATGACTGGATGAGTTGATAACTGATTACCTTCAAAACTTGCAAGAGATCCTGCAAGGTCTTCATCTAAAACTTCATAAACTTCACGTTTACCTTTGCGATATACTTCAAACTGATTTGGTGCAAGTTCTGTTTTTTCAGCTCTGAATATTGTAAATCCTGCAACATCTGAATCAATATCTGTATCGTCAAGCCCTTGTTCTCTTAGTTGCGCTCTGAATTCTTCATCAGTTATTTTAATTGGTTTTCGGGGTGCTGATATTTTTCGGATAGGTGAATCAATTTCAACACCAAGAGAGCCTTTTTTAATTTTACCCTGATTAGTATAAAATTCATTCACCAGTGACATGTATGCATTATTCTTTTCAGCTATTTTAATCATAGCCTCAGTGTGCTCAATGCTTGAAATCAATGGTTGTCGCATCTGTAAATCAGAACTACCAATCTTGCGAGTTAGTGTATTTCTAGATCCCTTTTTAAACTCAGGATCATCGACATCGACATATTTCTTTAATGGGATATAAGCTTTATTTAAATCTCGTATTTTACCAGCTTCTTCAACTGAAACACGACCAGCATCTACCAAGTATTGAACAACTCCATCATTCCACTTATAAAACTTATTAGCATATTCTTGAAACTTGCCTGAATTTTCTTTAATGTAGGAATTTAATTGTTCAATTGATAAATCTGACTTTTGAGTTATTCCTCTACCTCTAAGTTCCTTTATTCGACTAGCTACAAGGTATGTCTCAAACCCTTTAATATCTTTACTTATTGGCGCAATTATATCCTTTAAACCTTCACTGACAATTGTACCTGATTTAAAATCAACAACACCCTTATCGACGAATGTTTCTACTTTACCTGACCAACCTGAAAGAAGTTTGAACTCCGTATGTGCTTTTTTAGAAACCTCACTAATTGGATGAAATCTATTAACGTATCTTGCATAAAAGCTTTTAGCTTTATCTTTGATTATTTTAGGATTAGTTACATCGCTATAAAATTCTTTAGCTTTTTCAGTGATGGTCTTTTCTTTCACACCGATAGATTCTTGAATTGATTGTGCAGTTTTTTCAGTATCGGTAAGCTCGACTAGATTGTCAGGCTTTACTTCAGGTTCTACAATCTTAGTCACGTCTAATGATTCTTGAACATCTGTAATTTGTGCTTCAAATCTTGCAGGAATTTCTTCAGAGTTTGTCAGCATTTCTTCCATTAATGCAGGATCTTTTTGAGCCTGTTCTAAAACCTTATTTGGGCGAACTCCTGTATCTTTATAAATATTGAATAATTTTTTTGAAACATATACCGACCCCATCATACCAGTCAATAATATTGCAGTATCATTAAACTCTTGAAGATTCGGAACTTCACCTTCGATTGCTGACTTCATTCCGATCATTGTCGCAAGTTCTGAACCTGCCGCACCTGCACGTTGTGCTAAGTATCCTGCGCCTTTAGATGCTATCTTTGCTCCGACTTTACCACCAACAACTTCAGCAGTTCCACCAATTGCACCTTCTTTGCCTGTATCAACGACAACTGCTGTGAGACGCTCCCAAAAGTCAGAGAAGTCTTTGATTTCACCCTTTTCATAGAAGTTCATAAGATGTGATCTAAGTGCTGCTGGTAAAGCATTAGCGCCTGCACCTGCCGCAAATATACCCGCACCTACTGCAATTCCTGTTGGTATTGTCACTGGTGCCGATGCAATAGCTGCTGCTGTAATAGCAGTCGCCCCTGCTGCACCTGCTATCATATATGGTAAATCACCGGCCACTGTTCCTGCCATTTTCGCAGCGCGATCAAACGAATCGAAATATTCAGGAGGTAGTTGTTCACTCGGAATAACTGAATCACCATGTCGCGCTTTATATTGCATGACTGGTACAGATTCTTGAAGACCTTCTTTAAATGCCTCTTTCAATCCAACATTATCAGCAGGGTTAGGAGTGTTTCTATTTTTACCCATTACTGCACGATCAAAAAAATCAAAGAAGTCTTTCACATCTTTGTCACCATTTACGATATATTTTTGATAGTTAGATTCGACGAGTTTTTTCATCGGATCTGTTTCAGGTTGTTTTATTCCGAAATATTCATCTATCTCTTTTTGCTCATAACCACCTTGTTGAAGTTCTATCATTTGCCTTTGTTGTTCAAGTGCGACATCTTCATCAGAGTAATTATTCTCTCTTAGATCATTTTCGTCTTTTTGCCATCCTGAAAGTTGTTCTAGCATTATTTATTCTCTTTTTTCTTTTTAAGAAATTCAGCAGGTGGTAATTTTTTACCAGCTTCATCTACTGGTGGTTGTTTTACTGCACCTTTAGAGCCTTGTAAATTTTTAACAGATGAAGCAAGTCTTTCATTTAAACTGCGTCGATAATTATTAATCATTGGATACATGCTGTTTTTAGAATTAGCATCTAAAAGTTCAGCAGGTGTTAATCCTTCTTGTCGTTTTTTAGCAAACTGTGTCTCAAATTCTACAGTTAGTGCTGAAAGTTGAGCATCGCGTTCAGGGTCTTGAACTTTACTGAGTGGATCAATACCAAGTGCAGATTTGGCAGCATTATAAAATGTAGCTTTTAAACGCGCATTTACTTTTTCTTCAGGAGTATTAGAACTTGTAAGTTTTCCAACAAGCCATTGGGTGTCTTTTGCATCCAAGTCTTCAGTATATGGTTTTAATTGATCAAGTGTAATGATCTTATTTGGATCACCATCGGGTAATATTATTTTTCTATATGCTTCATTCATTGAAGATTTCACTGATACTGCTTTTGTCTTTTTATCAAGGGATGTCATGAAGTTAGTGAGTGACATTTTCTTTTCAGGTGCAATCGTAGGATCACGCATCAGATCGAGTCTTGAATATTTTCCAGATCCAGCAGCGACATCCACTAAATATTTATTCATCGAAGCATCTTCAACAGCTTCTTTTTGTTCTTTCTGAAGTCTAGTAGATCTTGCAGCTTCGGCCTCTCTTGCTGATAATTCAGCATTTGTTTCACCAATCATCGACTTGATTTGATCACTATCAAGAATTCCGTTCCAGTTACCTTTTTCTAAAGACTTTCTTGTAGCGATAGGGTCAAGTCGATATTGTCCTCTGATTGCACCTACTGCTAAATCTTTTTGACCTTCTTGACGAAGTTTAGAGGCTATCTTAGGCGGTAACTGTAATGTATCTACAAAGTTATTATAGTCATTCATCACTGAAGGATATGCAGTATAGTCATTCATCAGTCGTGACGAGTCTGCCGATAATCGTTTTCCTGCATCTTCTTTTATTTTGGTAGCGGTTTGTTCAGCTTTAGCAGCATGAGAATACTCAGTAAGGTGCGCTTTAGATTGAGCAATACCCTTTGTTAAATAATTTTTAGCAGGACCGCCAAAATCCTCAGACATTTTCTGAGCATCTTCATTATACTCTTGAATGAATTTGTCAGGATCAACTTCGCCTTTTTCAGATAATTCTTTGAGTTTAATGGTTTGTGCAGAGTTAAATTCTGAAAGCCTCACACTCGCGTCAGTTAATTGTGAAGTTTGATACGCTTTTACGCCTGCTTCTGCTACGCCACTAACAGCTTGACCGAGTTGTGCAATCGCTCGACCTTCTTGCGCAGCAGATTCAGGACTAATCTGTACTGTACTAAAACCACCTTCGGGTGAAGTTCGTTGTGTGTATTCTTTGATTTGAGGCATTATCCTCCCATACCTGAAAGTTGCATACCAGTTTGAGCAAAACTACTTAATACTGTTGCAGCAGCGCGGGTTTGAGAAGATCTTCGAGCTTGTTCACCTTCAGTTCTTAAAACTCGTCCCTGATTTCTTAAGTTCATGGCTTGTGTTTCACCTTTATATTTTATATTTAATGCGTCAAGTTCAGCAGCAGCAGTTGATTCAGCTAAGACATCCATTGCAGAACCCTCCATCGTCACACCACTTGCACCATAAGCGACTCGAATATCTCCAATAGCTTTTCGTCCAATGATGCGCTGCTGACGTTCCTCTTGTGCAGATAAGAGTAGAGCTTGTCCTGCGTTTGCGTCAGCAATATCAGCATTGGTGTTGTAAGCACGTTGCGCCGCCTCACCTGCTTGTAATTCACCGCCTGCTGATATTAAACCACCGAGTATAGACATTATCTCACCTTCGCATATAATGCGTAACTTGAACCATCTACGCCGTATTTTTTCATTTCATTCACTTCCAAATTAAAACCTAACAATTTAGCAAACCTATTTGCCGCTTTAAAATCACATCTTACTGTAGCTTCTATGCGGTCACAATCTATCGAATCATAGATTTTCAAAATGGTGCGAGTCAATGGTAGAAATGTAGACCCCGAACACTTATCAATCATGGCCCAACATTCGGCCCTATTCTTCCAGAATTCCACTACCCCACAACACGCTTGAATTTTATTATGAATTTTAATCGTATACTGCCATTTTTTAAGTTCTAACCGCTTGTAATATTCTTGAGGAACATGTGCAAGCTCATTCAAGAGTTGTTCTTGTTGTTCGATTTCTAAAACATGTTCTGCTTTGAAAGGAACAATTTCAATCATTTCACCCTCTATCTTGAGTTACTAACTGCGGCATTATAGCTAAAATTGTACTAGGTAAAGGCTGGTCTTGTCTAAGACAAATTTGATTTTCTTTATCGTAATCAGCAGCGAACTCCATTGATTCAATTCCTGTGAAAAGATCCGGTGAATGATCAAGTTCGTCGTTACCATCTTGAAATTCGATAGATGTCATATCTGTGAAGTTTTGACCATATTTTAAACCAAGACTTCTATGCATCAGAACGCCCACTCTATGAGTTCGTCTATTCTTACCAAGACTTGTACCATCTTGCGCACCAGCCTCAAGTCTTGGTAACTTAAGATCTGAATTATAACCTAAACCGATCTGTACAGTTGCCGATTTATAAGACAGTGTTACAGCACCGGCAGTTACTACCGCATCTTCTAAAACTGCACCATCACCAAGCATTTTAACTGTTTGACCTTCTAAGTGTGAAAGTCCTGAGATTGTTGTGACTAATTTTCTAGCTTCACCGCCTGAGACATAAGTCGTGAAATCTGTCGAATTTATTGCTGTACCTGTCGAATCGTAAAGTTCAAAAGTATTTGCTGCTACATTCTTACATGTGTAGACGTTATCATTTACTTCAGTCATACCTAATACGTCTCGAATTACGACTTGATCATCGTTTGAAAAACCATGCCCTGCTGATGTCACAACTCCCGGACTTGCTTTAGTTATTGCGGTAATGGTCTTCGGTGAATCGTAAGTAAGTCCTGAATCAACGAAGAATGCATCAACTTGTTCATCTTCTTCTTCAAAGAATTTCGTCATGTATTCAACATATCGAACAGTTGCTCCATTTATTCGTCTATTTACAACCATCCAAAGTTCATCATATTCACCATTACTTGAGGGAATAACTGTCACTGATTCAACTTTAGCATTAGTCCCGCCTGCGTCTGACACTCCACCAATTTGATGCCTATGCCAGCCCACCTTAAGACCTTCAACGTCTCTTTCGTAAGTTAGACATGCAAGTAAACCATCAGTTCTACAAGCCCACACAAGCGAATATGGTTGTCGTTGCAGAGCCATCTGAACAACGCCTGATTGTAATACATGGTGTGCAAGTTGCGTCAGGTCAGTACACCTGAAACCATCAACATCATAAAAGTAATTAAATTCTCTAAGTTTTCGACCAGATGTTTCAGTGAATAATACAGCTTTACCAGCTTTCACAGGGAATACGTTCTTACTGCCATAAGATGTAACTTCTTTGGCATTGATAGATGTTGGTGAAATTGGATCGTTTGAAGTTGAACCTCTAACTAACCACTCATTAGCATCTGTACCAGCTATTAGACCTTTTTCATCTGATACTATCCATTTTGCATTATTTGAGGAGTTTGAGTTTAGTTCAAATGATACAGCATTACTAGAAACAACTGCACCATCCATTGCACTAGGGGAAAAATTTTCATAGTCTCCCACTTTACTACCTGCCACATATTGTCCAGGACCAAACATAAACAATCTATCTTCATGAAAGCAACCGGAAGAAGGGTATCCCTTACTCCCATATGCTCCAAGTCTCCATGTAGTTTTAGGGTTTATATCTGTGAATGTTTTTTGAACATTCACATATATAGAAGCACTATTAAGATACTGTATTATTATTCCCCATCCCCAAGTAGAACCTGTCAGTAATCTTATAGGTTGACCCACATCTGATGCATTCCATAGCCAAGGTCTGATGGATCCACTCCCTGTATATGCGTTTACAAAAACAGAACCCTTTAGAATAAAGTTTGTAGTATCTATAACCTCTATCGTCCAATCACCATTAGCCTCTACTGTCCCGAATACACTACCTATTTGAACCTTATCTCCTGTTACTCTTTCTTGTGCTACCGATTCTGTGATTTTAATTTCACCACCATAAGATACTGCATTTGATACAAATCTCGCAACCCCTGATACAACTGATACACTTGATCCTGTTGCGCTAAGTGGGGTGATGTCATTGTTTGCAGTTAGTCTCGCAATATTTGCAGAAGGGTTAATTGAGTCATATGGTCCATCTTCAAAAACAATACTGACAACAATCCAATTTGTATCAGAAATTCTTATCAACTTCCTTGGTGCATGATCTTCATGAAAAATATAAATAATATCATTCGATTGAGTGAAGGTTATTTCAAACAGTTGCGCAGTTGTATAAGGTGTGACAACTTCTACAGGTACACCAGTATCTAATATCTGCGCATTGTCTGTATAAAATCTGACATATAAATCACCAAATTCTAAAACATATGCCTGATCCCTTGAAAAAATAAACTTCTCAAGTCGGGCAGCACCACTTGTTTTAGTAGTACCGACATACTTGGTTCCAGGTCTTCGAGTCACACCACCTTGTATTACTGGAACATTATTCAAACATGTATCAAGAGACGACCCATAACGATCTAAATCGACACGTGCTGAAGCAAGTGGACCAAATTCACCAGATGAAAAATTATTAATTAGTGGGCTAACTTTTGCCATTTCACAACCTTACTGTAATCCAAGAGTCTTCGACTCCAACTTGTGGAACATTCTGAATTGCTGAAGCTTTTCGTGCCGCTTTTATCGCATCCATGTATTCTTCTTTAAGTTCAGCTTTTTTAGTATTAGATTGAGTTAATTCTTCACACATTTCATAAGCCATTCGAGCTGCTAAAGCTTCTCGAAATAAAATGTCCATTTCATTCGGATCTGTAATTTGACCGATGTATCTAATATAAAGAGGTGCAGCATAGTCGGTGATTATTTTTCGATTTTCGATTAACCAATCTCTATCGTTAGCATCATCTTCTGCGTAAGGTGGTATAAGTTTTAAAAAATCAGAAGGTAGAGTAAAACTATTAGCTCTGCCCCATGTTGGTACTGGTACATCTGCCGCTAGTGTTGCGCGCTTAATCGCAAAACTCCAACGATGCATCATAAGTTCTGAATCTCGTAGAACTGCATAACACGCAAGACAAGACTTTGCGGTTATTGAATTTTCATCAATTGAAGTTATTCGTTTTGCTCCGAGTTTTTGAGCAGCCCGATTACATATTTCAGTTACGCTTGCCACACAACACTCCTAAATTTGAATTTTATATTAAGCTGGGGGCCATTGTCGATTAGTAATATATTCAATAATCTCATGAAGTCCATCAATAACTTCTTGCTTATTGATTTGTCTCAATGCTCCTGCGGCATCATATGCAAAACTTGAGGCAAGTTCTACTGTTACTTCAATACCTTTTGAATTAACTGCTGCACCTGCCTCAGAGACAATTTCAGCGTCTACATTATGCTCACCAGGATTAATCTTATATCTTCGTGTCGCCATTTATGACTCCTAAAAAGAAGGGGGGTTTTACACCCCCTGTTTAATTATTCTGCGTAGATGCACTTTACTTGAACAACTGCTGTACCATCACAAGCGGCATCAAGTTGTAAAATCACATCATAAATCAGATTAGGGTCAGAACTTAAACCTAACAACTCCCAGATTTTCTTTTCAGAAAGTGCAAGAGTGATTACGTTACCATTTGCATGTTCTGCATCAGTCAATGCTCCACCATTCAATAATAAGGTCGCCTTGAAGAAATCTGCATCGACAACCACACCGGCTGTACCATCATCTGCGGTTTTCTTCCAAAGCCCCAAATGACCTGTTGTAGTCGTACCTGCGTCAGCAGATGAGCTTACAAGTAAGCTGTGAACGATTGCATTTGATGGAATTTGACCAAAGAAATACTTAGATGCGATATCATTTCCAGATGTTACTGCACATTGACCAACAAATGATTTTAATGCACCTTTCGCATAAGCTGCATCATTGATTACTTTTGGTGAAGCGTCTCTATTTGTTATTGCTTTTGATTTAATTGCTACTACTGCCATTTTAAACTCCTATGTAAAATTAGTTAAAGGGGCTTTTACGCCCCTTATTTATTATGCTTCAGAACACTTAATTTCTACGACTTTTTTCTCATCAAGTCGAGTCGCTCCGCAAGTCATTGCCTGATAAACCTGATAAGGTAAACCTGACAAATCTTTACGTTGCGCAATATCTGTAACTTGTGCACCCCATTTACCTAAATCCATTCCAGACTTACACCATACTGGACAACGTCTGTAAGAATTTGAATCTAAGCTATTAAGCTCGGTATGTACCAAGTTCATACCTAAAACTCTTACGATTTTACCTTCAGCAAGAACTGCTTTATCAGCATAATCTAAAGATACGATTTGGTTCTCGGCAAGCAGCTCATCGTGCTGTTTTGCTGTTACAGAGAAGAAAATTTGCTCCATTTCGATGTCGATATCATAAGACATTAAGATACGTTTCGCTTCACGTAACTTCTTGAAGTTCATTCCGGTAGCTGCTGCTGCACCCATCGTTACAGCTACTTGATTCGCTGCTAAGAAGGTTGTTGAAGTGGTTCCAGTTTTACCAGTCAATGATGTTCCGAAGAAAGCTGCTACAATTGATCGGTCATAGCGACGATTTACAGCCGCAACACCGTTCTTCACATATGTTGAGGTTGGGTCAAGTAACAATCGAAGCTTATCAAAACTATCGACTAACTGAGGAAGATCGAAGTCTTCTGGTGCTACCCAACGTCTGTCAACTGCTGCGTCAACACGTCCGATTGGTGCGAATCGTCCAGCAGGTGTCTGCATTTCGACTGCGGCCACTTGATCAACAAGTGCTGCTTGTTCACCAGTGTGGCTAGAATTCATCACTTTATCGCTAAAGCGCGAGTTGGTTTGTTGTAAAAGTAATTCAAGATTAGATGCGTACTGTTGCACATAGTGCGAAGGTAAATTTATAGACATATAGTCCTCCAAAAAAAGTAAGTTTAAGTTCTCTTAGTTTTCTCGAAAAGACTTGTCCAGTTAAGGGGTCAATTCTTCGAATATTTTTTGTGGTCTTTCCCACCGGCATCAGGCTTCACTACTCCCGGTAAAGGTGGTGGTGAGTTGTCTGAGTTGGTACTCGTCTGAACGTCCTTGATCGGATCAAGTACCGATGGAACTGTTTCATCACCCAAACAATATTTAACATATTGTTCAGCTTGAGCGATTACTTCCGCTGGTCCTAAATGAGTTTTCACTAACTTAAGACATTCCAGTTTTAGTAAACTTTTTTCCATCTGTACCTCAATCCTTTATCTTCGCTTTAAGAAAGTCAATAATATTTACGCGCCTAGACTAAATATTAAACACTATAACTTGAAACTGCCATCTTATTAAGATTTTCCCATCTATTTTTCGACTGTACGTCACCTGAAGTTAGCTTTTTAAAGAATTCCGCATCCTTTGATAAGTTTGCAATTTCTTGTTTGGCTTGTTCAGGTGTTAAAATTCCATTTCCTGTAGATGCACCACTTCCAGACACAAAAGGTGCTTCACCTATTTTAGATCCGACAGTCTGTAAGAACTTCATCGTGTCAGCGAATCCCATAGAGTCTTCAAGTTTATTAACCATATCTTCAGTAATCCCGAATTGTTTTGCAGCAGCCTTTGCTACATTTACATTTTGGTCGTATGCGCTTCCCCATTCAGTTTTTAAAGCTGATATTTTTTGTTCGTTCTGTACTTTCATTTCACCAGCAAGTCTTGTACCTTCAGCAGTATTTAATGCTGCATAACTCTCCATTAGTGCTTTACCTTGGTTTGCAGATAGACCAAGTTTATGAAATGTATCACGTGCCCACTTATCCATGTTCGCATCTTCTGCTTTGAATCCATAATCTTTTGAGTCTTTAGGACGACCAAAACGATCATAGACTTCACCCATTGCTTTTTCATCACCAAAATCATCTGGTATGCGAAGTAGTTTTTCTTTAGGTGCACCAAGTAATTTTTCTAAACCAGTGTATGAATCCATTACAGAGTTCACATCCTTCCAACCTTTTGAAGTTACAACACCTTTATGCGACTCGTTCAATCCAGTTGTCCAATCTGTAGTAGGTGGTGTGACTATTGGTGCACCACCGCCACCAGCTCCGGGTAACTCGTCCATTTTCAAGTGCGCTATTCTTCTAAACATTATTCTCTCCCATACTTGTCCCAATATTCATCGGGGGTTAGATTTAGATGTTCCAATATCCTCAACCAAACTTCACGACGACCTTCAAGGTTAGCGTGAACTCTTGGATCAGGATTGAAACAAGTTTTGTTAGCTCTACAGAATTTAGCTAAGTCTTTTAAAACAACAACAACTGAATCAGAGTGAACTGATCCTTCATCGGGTTTAAAAACTCTTAAATATGCAATTTTCTTTTCGCGAAATAAATCTTTAGCGCGAATAACTACTTCTCTGAAAGTCTCACGAATATTACTCAATCAATTCTCCAAAGTTATTTTTGCATAGTTTTAATTATACCGGCAGCAGCAGGGGCAGCGTCAATCATTTGCTGTTGTTGTTGCGCTTGTGCTCTACCTTCCCTGATTCGTTGAACATCTTCAAGTGACCTCATCCATCTTAAAGGTGTTCCGTTAATATCAGATACTTCAGGTATAATACTGTCCCAATTAAAATGATCAAGCGGTTCTGGGTTTTGAGTCACGTTGACGATTTCTAAAGCAGACTGAACAGAGCGCATAACACCCGCCGCTTCTTCAGATCGTTGTGCTCTACTTATTGGTGAGTCGTATTCGATTCTATATTCACCACGTGCTTCAATTAATGCTTGCGGCATTGGAGGTAATAGGCCGAGCTTTGAAGCTAAATCAAGTTCGCGCTCAATCATAGGACCAAGCTTTTCAGTGTGCTGACGACCTACTGTTGGGGCTAATAGGATACCTTTTTCGCGTGTACGCTCCATTACCTCAGTTGCAGTCATTTGAGGGTTTTCTGTAAGGATCTGGAATATCGAAACTAAGAACGCGTCTTTAATAGTGTTCTTTTCATCTTCCATCATTTCGCGCCCTACATCGACACGACCAATGGGTAAAGCCTTTACTAACTCTTTACCTTCCGCAGATATTCCGCCAACATTCATGGCACCAGCCTTTAGACTGAACCCGTCAAGTATTCCATCATCAGCAAACAGTAATATTGGATCAACAGTTCTGTGACCTTGCTTTAATACTGTTTTCTTTTGCTCATTGAGAGTCTTAATTGCGGGTAGTGCGCTCATGGCAGGAGATCTGCCGTAAAGTTCAATTGGTGACTGTTCGTATCTACTCACAGCATAAGGGAATGAGGTAAACCCACCTTCCTCTAAAGCTAGTGCACCCTCTACGAGAACGTAACAGCTATAAAAAGGCATACCTTTATAATCTGCACGATTGCGGTCCATATCTTCATTAGGTTGTACAATGTGGACAACTTCATATTCTTTAGAGGTGTCCTTCATTTCTTTAATCTTATCAGGTAGTTTATTTTCCCAACGCTGTTTCATTTGGCGAACTGACATTTTAAACTTACGATAGACTTTATCTGGAATACCTTGATGATTCTCAGTAAAATAGAACTCAGATAAGTGAATCGACTTATATCTAAAACCTACAACACCGCCGCGCAGTTCATCAGTAAACATACAGCTAGTACCATAAGCACCAAGCGAAATGTAATCTTTTTGATTTTGTGATTGAAAGTTAGCAATCGGTGCATATCTGAGTTTGAATAAAATGTTATTAGCCTGTTCAAAATATAATCTCGTCTCTCTATCTCTTAATAAATAATCGTTTGAAGGTTGAATCTTGTGCCATTTTTGATTTCGTGGAGTCAGTAAACTATCTAAGATAGCGCCGAATCGCTGAAGTGAAATTATTGGTGTTGAATCAAGAACGCTCTGATTTCGTTTTTCACCTTGAGAAGTATTGCCTTGAAATAAACCCTTTGATGAAGGATCACACACTTCTGCGATTTCACTCCATTGAGAATTAAAGTTAGCTCTATTACTTGCTAATTTTTCACAATCTTCAACAATGCTTCGATATTTTTGATTTTCAATCATTATGTGCCTGTCAATGTTTGACTAGAAAGGTTTAAAGTCGAAGATGCTAGACCTTTTTTACCACCGATATTCTTAACTGTCCCACTTCTCCCATAAGTCTTTGGTCCAAGTGGTTCTACTTTTTTCTTAGCATCGTCTAGTGTTGGAGGTGCTCCGGGTGTTTCGATTGCTTCTGCACCTTTTTTTTTAGTACCGGGAGTCACAAGACCTGCTGCACCACTGACTGTATCTTTAATTAGCTGTTTTTTTACACCGCCTGATAGTTTTGTCAATCCTACACCGACCTCTTTAATTATGTTTTCACCAAGTTCTAGCCCTGTAGCTCTTTTAACATCTGCCACTAAACCATTACCACTCATAATAAACCTCCGCAAATATACATAGCGTTACACAGTGATACAATGGTGTCAATCTTGCGACTGGACGATTAGTAGATGCTATCTTCAGCACCAATAGCGATTCGGACCTTCTTCTTATCGTTCTTCACGATTGATAAGTCTTTTCGGGCCACCTTTACAGCAAACGTCAAAGCTAGCGCATCCCCATGATCGGGTGAAGCAAGCCCACGACTGAGCATTGATTCTTTCGATTCAAGTACTCGCTTATCACCACTAGCGGTCCATTGATATTCTGGGCCTGCTAGGTCGTCGATCAAAGTCGGGCAGTTATCAATCCCTCCACCACTTAACCATTCACGCATATCATTCCACATTTCTATACGCTTATTCTCCCATTGCGGCTTCTTACTCTTGGCACCGAACCAAACCTCTTCGATCTTGAACTTCTTCTCACGAAGTCTGTCGATAATCCCTGTACCAGCTCCAGCGTCAATGCAAACCGCATCAGGTCTGTAAGTGTTGATAATGTGCGCAAGTTCGTTTGCTACGTCCATGTTATTACCAAGTATCTTAATGAACGGAATCTCCCAGGCGTTACGTCCACGTCTGAACCTTACGATAGTCGAGTCACCTCCACGCGCCGGGTCTACTCCCATAATAAGTCCAGCATAGTCGTCAGTGATCTTCGCTGCTTCATGTTCAGCAGCTCGGTCAGTTGCTTCTCTAATCAATGTTCGACCAATAAACTGCATCTGACCTGTTTCTGGAAACTGACCATATACCTCAATCTTCGCCTCATCTGAATCTATCCCATTATCCTTGATGATCTGGTTGAGAATATCTACGTCAGTCCCTTCAACAGTACGGGAGTCAATGCATTCGTTTTCCCATGAATCGCGCTGAGAATGAAAACACTCAAAGAACGGTCCAGTGTTCCTACGTGGGTTCGAGAACACAACCCAAAACCGATAGATCGTAGGTTCTGTGAAGAAACCAGATGATACAGTCCATATCGGCTTTGGAATACCTGAAGCTTCATCGAACACAACAAGCATGCCTGTCATGTTGTGATTACCCGCAAATGAGTCAGGGTTATCTTCAGACCATGTAATAGCCTTAGCATAATAATAACCAGTGTCGATCATCAGCGTTCTATCCTTAAGAAGTGCTTCAAACCACGATGCAGGTGTGAGTGATAGTGTAGTTCGATCAAACCAATGAGAGTTAATCGCAAGCGTGTGCCACTTACCAAGTTCAGCCCACGTCTTATCCTTAAGCTGTGCTTCAGTGTTAGCGGTGTTGATACATGTCGACCCTAAGTGACACGACATCATCCATAAGTTAAGCCATGCGACAAGTGACGACTTCCCGATACCACGACCGGATGAACGCGCAGCCTTGAATAGCTTAGGCTTCTGACCTAAAGCTACTAAGTTCTTATTAGTTCTAACTTGATCTGCAATCTTGAGTAGTAACTTCTTCTGCCACGACCTCGGCCCCTTAAAGTGCTCAAGCGGTGTACCTTTCTGCCCCCATGGGAATGCATACATGACGTAGTTGTAAGGGTTATCCTTAATGTCAAGCGACCACATCCGCGCCATCAGTTGTTCTTCTTCTGCACCAGAGTACATGATTTGCGCTTTACTCGACATCTGTAATCTCCGGGGTTACGTCTCTTGAGCTTAATAATCGCTCTTCAGCAGCAGCAAGTGCGCCGGTTATTGAAATCTTGATGTTAGTGTTCACATCAACCGAAGGCTTAAACACGTTCTTTTCAGGACCAAGCATTTCAGCAGCCTTCATTCGGTCATACAGTTCTACTTCAATAATCTCACCAATAACTGTCCGTATTCCGTTTGCATCAATACCAAATAAGTTCTTAACCTTGAACTTCTTAATCGCTGTACGTTGTTCAAATGGAATCTCACTGAGCTTGTTCTTATAACTCCCATCAGGGTTTTCTAAAACAATAGGATCGAAGTTCAGAACATCCTTCACGCGCTCGACTACTTCGTGAGCATTGTACCCATACTTCTCAACTGCAACATCAGTGAGTTGTGTTATAGCGTCGAATATATCTGGTCGTTTCTTAAGGTTGTTACCTTGTGGCGTAGTGATACCTACTAGACGTGAAGCTTCGGACACAGACCAAGTATGAAGATATGAGTCAATGAACCTAAGCACTGTTGGGTCTTGCCGGTGATCTTTATGCAGACACTTATCGAGTATGAATCTAATTGTAGGCTTCGGAATCCCTTTTATAGGTTCTTCAGGCTCTATCACTACGCCGGGTGGAAGCGGGCAACCTTCACTCATCTGCGAATCCCTTTAGGTACAGTTCGTTTTACAGGTAAAGACTTCACAATCTTCTTCACTGGTGCGAACTTCGGTTTAAGCATCATATCGCAGAAATCTTTCATTTGATCTTTGGTACATTCACATTCTTGTTTGCAGCATCTTAGACATTTTTCCATTTATATAGAATGAAACAAAGTAGTGATTGTGTCAAATGCGACAAATAAAAAACCCGAAGTCATTTCAGAGTCACCTCATCATTCGTTCGGGTTAGTGCAGTTTTGAAGTATCGCTCATCTGCTTTAGCTAGACTCGCTTCAATCGAGTCGGAACCTATCACACATTGGGTCCGAAATTCTCCTGATACCTTGCGGTGAAAGGGTGTGACGAATGCATTCACAGTTATACAAGACCAAAGCCTGATTGCAACCTTTAACGCCCCGCGAAGTTTTTCACACTTGTTTCATATGACGACCTTGTTTCATATGACGACCTTGTTTCATATGACGACCTTGTTTCATATGACGACCTTGTTTCATATGACGACCTTGTTTCATATAAGGAGAGTAGAGGGTGGGAAGTGATGGTGAACAATGTTCAACTATGTTTAATAATTATAAAAATTTTTTATATTGTGGAGAAGGTTGGACATCCGTAAATATGGAAAACCTGAAACATTCTTGACCCTACCCCCACCTGGCACCCCCTATAACATTATTGATCATATGTAACATAACATTAAGAGTTGACCTAATTTATAACAGGCTCTTATCAACTATGCCTCATTATGATACACATGCTTAATAAAGCGGCAGCGTATAAGGCTCAAGGTTGAGCGATCGTGACCCGGTCTGTATGATGTGATGCGTGTGATTGATCGTGTAACGGTTGAGCTATTAGTGATGAACATTGTTCAGCTTGATTATATTGATCGTAAGCCAATGAAGACCGGCACTTGATCAATGATCTATCACTGATGTTGAACATTGTTCATGTTGTCAATGATGATATGATCGGTCAAAACTGATCGACTGATTAATATGAGCGTGATGATGTAGATGATTAAACACTTATAAATCCCAAAACTGCAACATAATGATGAACAATGTTCAACATTCTCTATATTTACTATAAAATCCAATTGACCATATGCAATATATTAGACTTGACTTTCAAAGTGTTAAATGATATCATGAGATATATCTCTATATAGAGAGACAACGAAGTCTCACGTAGTTCGTCTCGTCTCTATGAGTAGAGCATTCTCATGTAATCCTGCCTAATAACACATCATAGCAATAAAAAAAGAAATATGAACATTGTTCAAAATAATCCTTTACTTTTGAACATTGTTGACCGATACTAGATATACGAACAACGACACACTTAAGTGTCACACATACTCAGTCCTTAATTGGCTCTGAGAGATTGAGAGAATAAGATGTCAGTAATTCAAAAGTATTTAGAACTCAACTACAAAGTAGATCAAACTAAAATAGTGGATTTTGGTGAGCAAACTCCTGAATTCTATGCGTTGACTGATTATATCGAAACACTAACAGACGCAGAACGCATCGAAGTTAGAACTCATTTAGAAGCATTAAAAATACCTGCGCCGCGCTCACTATATTACAACTATATAACTCAGAATTGGATTAACTAAGATGAAAACATTTACATATAGAGATATCCAAGTCGTGTCTGATGTTTTAAAAAAATACCCAGACTTTAAAAAAATAGTTATTAATGATAAGGACTCTGACTTGTTATTTTCAGAGTTTAAAGGGCCTGTCAGAACCCGAACCGGCTACGGATCTAAGCTGCCGACTCAATATAAAATAAACTACAATAGTAGGCTTTACAGAGTTTATTGTCGTATTTATTCGAATAACGGTACTTGTTATTTTATAGCAAACAATCAAGAAATAGTGGTGCAATAATGAAAAACAATAGCACAATGATAGAAGTTAAGTATATTGCACCGACCAATAGCAGAGGCTCAAGAGTGCAGTTAAAGACCTACGATTTAAGACATAGAAATAATGACAAGCCTTGTGTCAAGTATATCAGCTTTGATTATGCAGAGTCTGATATCAACTTAATGGTTCTTAAGCACTTGGTTAAGTTCGGTAAGTTTAAGCCAATAGCAGCTAACTATAATCGACCTGATTATAATGTACTTTTATTCAAGTGGAACATTGAGGCACTAGCTAAAGTATTTAACATTAAACTAGAAGATGAGGTTTAAGATTATGAGTAACTATTACACAAAACAAATAGACAAGATTGTAGACCTTGAAGTTGTGAACATTCAAATATCAGACTATTCAGGAAACAAAACCAACAACATAACTTTAAATAAAGAATCAATCGAAGCTCTTAAAGAACTATTTGAAAAGATACTTAAAAAAGAAAGTGAGTCATAATATGAGCACATTAAAGACTGTAATATATGATCAATCGGGCGACATGGTTCAACAACGTGAGCTTAAGCCTCAATTCAAAGAACTAGCACTAAATCACTATCGAAAATCAGTTGGCGGTTTTGAGCAGAATCGAGTAACTCAACTTTTAAGAAATAGACGCGAACAATTTGCTGGTTTTAAAAGTTCTGATATCTTAGACAAAAACTCACACAATTCAATCGAATTTCATAAGTTTAACAGTGAACTTGCAAGTTTCGGATTTACTTTTGAACTATTAGATGATTATCACTTAAACGTGATTGCTCAACGTGTAGCAAATGCAAAATGCGAATCTTTGGTTAATATGTTCTGTTATTATAAAATGGAGTCTATTATTTCAATGGCTGAATCAAATCACAATGAGGTATCGCAACTTTTTATCGAATTAGAATTCAATGTAAAATTACCAAAAACAATGAGGGACCGCAAACCATTACTTAAGGTGTTATCAAAATGAAAACAATTTACAGAGTCAATTTTATAGGTAGACTAAACCGATCAATAGGTCAAGTTAATGAGCTACAAAAAACGTATGTTTTTGACTCAATTAAAACCTATGACGAAATTGTACAAGAGGTTTATAAAACACATGAACACGTTAGAATTTTAAAAATAACCGACTTAAGCATGGCTGGTTGCTGCAATGAGGTGAAGCCTTTATGAAACTATCAACTAAATGTGAAATGTGCTGGAAGAACTACCGGCGTATTACCTACTCTGTAAAATTCATCGGTATTCAAAAGGGAATCACGCATGATCTGAATTTATACAACTGCGTAAAATGCGGTACGACAAGAGTCGAGAAAGTGAAAAATGGAACTGAAGCAAGATCAATTAAATAAGATATTACGCGAAGTAAAAAACCTACCGAGTGATCAACTTAATAGAGTGTTACTTAATGCCAATATGACAGACTATGATTTAGAATGCTTAACTGACATGTATGATGATATCGAAGAACATTTTAACAGTGAGTTTGATATTAGAGAATGGATTAAGAGCTCCAGTGATAATCCGAGTGTAATATTATCAGAGGTCTTTCTTGGTCTTGATATTAACAAGCTTGAGACTGAGGACATTTACAAAGCTCTTGAATATGCAGACCTTGAAGACTCAATGACTGTTTTGGGTTTGTACAAATTTAAAGACCTTGAACCAGATGCTCAGAAATTAGCGATTAAGTCTGCCAAGTCTGAACTATGTAAAGATGTTAAAATGACCAATGATGAGATACGCATAGAATTGTCAGAAGATGAAAATGATAGATATTTATTCAATGGTACATTATTTGAAGATGAAAGGTTTGGTCTGTAATGGGTAGAATAGTAAAGATTCAATGGTTTTTCGATGATCATTTACACTTAGTCACTTTTGAAATGGGTGATGAGTTATTAATGACAGGTGCTCAAATTGTAAATCGAGCAAACTGGAAGGAATTACACAAGTGAAAGAATTTCCAATATTAACAAGCTTGAACATAATGATCGAACCGATCAGTAGTCCAGGGCCAGAAAACCCAGTCTATATGGTTAATGCCGCATCTTTGGAAATTAAGCTTAAAGATTCCCGGCGTGAACCGGTTGAAATAGGTTATAAAGATTCGCAAGAGGTTTTTATTTTAGCGACTGATCCGAAAATCGAACCTCTTTCTAAAGATGAAGTTTTAGAGCTACTCAATGATTTTTATAAAGATGCGACATCTTACACTGAGCTAGATATTCGTAAGATGAAAGAACGACTACTTGCCAAAGGATTAAACAATGGATGATATTCTAGAAGTCCTACACGACCTACGCAGCATCTTGATTCACAAGCGCAAGTCATTGCAAGGGGTAGTCGGTAATCAAGCCACTATCGAAGCACAGCGAGCAATACAGACTAAGATTTATAATCTGACTGAACGAATTGATAAAGTAAACAATTGCATTACACTTAGGACGAGTGAAGTTGCTACGAAAGTAGACACTCATGTACCACTTGATTGATTTTGTAAACAATACACCGTTAAAGTGGCACACTAAGATGGGTGAACCTACCGACGTGATTGAGTTTAAGTCTAAGGTAGAAGCTAGAGAATATGCCGAAGCTATGGGATATTGTCAGATTATTGAAGATCGGTTTTTGTTAAAAAGTCGAAGACGTGAAAGATATGAACCTATTTATATTAAAATAACAGCAATCAAGTTGTTATAAAAAAGGAGAGAAAATGATACAGATATATCCGCAAGGGGACTGCATACTAATAAGACTTGGATATGCAAAAAGTAACTCGGCAAAAGGTTTAAAAAAGATTCCAAAGGATGCGAAGAAACAAAAAACGAGCTTAGTTTTAAAAGGTACGACTAATAGTCACGCTCTTTTTGGTGGTAAGTTTGAGATTTTTAAAACCGATAAGCCTGATGCAAATGGAATAGATACGTTTGTATCAGTTAAAAATGATACAATTTTAAGTCATGTTAAAGATTTAAAAACAATGGAGCAGGCTGAACATCTTGAGCAAATTATTGAAAAAGGTTTGTATTTAATTCAACCTCTTTTTGAAACTGATCACATTAAAAAAGAACAACGTAGAGTAATAGATTAGAAAGGTGGGAAGAATGAAATCAGTTTATTCCGCAGTTAGTTCCTCAGTTGGTTCCTCAGTTGGTTCCGCAGTTGGTTCCTCAGTTAATTTCGCAGTTGATTCCGCAGTTCGTTCCGCAGTTTATTCCGCAGTTCGTTCCGCAGTTTATTCCGCATTTTATTCCGCAGTTCATTCCGCAGTTCATTCCGCAGTTGATTCCGCAGTTCCATTAGAAAGGTGGGAAGAATGAAATCAGTTTATTCCGCAGTTTATTCCGCAGTTTATTCCGCAT
>C687J35021_10000264_pt1 | contig 40806 bp, 53 predicted proteins | sample RifCSPhighO2_12_FD_35021 | JGI IMG/M metagenome (IMG submission 35021) | reverse complement strand
TTATGGCTTAAAATAGGGGTTTTATCTCTTTTTAGCGTTACTTATCCACATTTTGGGCTTTTTGGGGCCTTGCGGCGCTTGACGGGGTTTATGGGTATGCTATACTTGGAGTATTGAAAAGTTTATATGTTGGCGGCCCGGTATAAGCGGATCGCGTGAAGCCTATAGATGGCTGCGTGTACTTATACTACGCGCTGCCGTTTATGGGCTTTTAAGTTGTGCGTGTCATTGCGTACATTCAAAAATGTTTACTCAATTAGCATTCAAGGGAGACTATTCAAGAGAGTTCGGAGGTGGTAAGCCGAGGGTATGGCGTGCTTTCCGGGTGTTCGATCAAGACAATAAGGAAATAGGGAGTATATACGAGGAGCCGGAATATCACCATCTACGATACAGGGCTTTTTTAGGGGGATTTGAGACTTCAGGGGACTATGTAGGACAATATCCTACAAAACGCCAAGCCCTCGCATCGTTTCGTAAATAGTCGTTGCTAGTCGGCATGAGGTATCAATGACTGCCTCATGCCTACTGTGGAGCGTCTATGCTCTATAATACTGCGTAAGCGGGTGTACGTTGAAAATAAAATATGACTACGATATGCAATGTTGGTTTTTATCATCCCTCGTATGCTAATTGGAGCTATAACGTATGGGTTGTTATTGATGACACGGGCGCGAAGCTATACAAGGAAACGTTTGGAGGAGATACGCGCATGATTGAGAAGATGAGTAAGGAGGGAATAGAAGTCGTGGAGAAGCGCGGGATCATGTATTCGGGAGTATTCAAAGGTCGTGATGTGGAGAACATGCCGGATATTGAGAGCTATACTGGTAGAAACTTCTAGTATGAAAATAACAAATTTTCACCAAGGGAAGGGATATGCACTATTCTCTTGTTCCATTCAAGGTAAGATAACAATGACAGAGAAGGAATGGAAAAAAGCTATACTGTACTTAAAACATGCCTTACCTCCACACTTATCGCCATCGTATTCTTACATGTATCCTATATTCTTAGAGGATATAGAGCGCACCGATCCCCATGGTATGCCTAACTGGCGCAATATACGGGTTACGGCTACAGAATTACTTATAAAACACTTCAAGGTTGCACGATATAAGAGAAATAATTACTTTATTGAAATTATATGACCAAAAACGACACAAAGACCATCACACTATACGATCTTATCATGCACAAGGATGAGACGATATACCGGAACGCATTAAGTATCTTGAAAAGATTAAGAGAAGTAAATCCTATATGCAGGGTATGCCGTAAGACTTGGCCAGCAGGCACAAGAGAAGCTACTAGAGACTTTGTATTTCATGACATTTGCATTAAGTGCAATATGCCGTAACCGTTTCGCCATCGCCTAGCTAACACTAGGCCACCACGAAACGCCTATCACCCGCTAGGCGTTTTTTGGCATATTAAAGAGCTTTTTTGCTATTAAGTACCCGGCGAGCTCAAACAATTATGGGGTAATCTTGGCACTCAATTACAGTTATGGACGGACAACGGCGGGATTCCCTATTTATTGGCATTTCTGGCTTTGCGATTTTATATCGTGCGGCTCTGTGCGTACTTCTTCTCGCGGGAGGTTATGGTTTGAAAATATGATTCGCTGTATTTTTCTCTACATTTCGGGCATTGATAGGTAGCTGGAACATAATAATGCAAAAGAGGCGTATTGTCGTTGTCGCATCGCCTTGTTTTTGATTCTATAACCAGCTTATTCATGTTTTTAAACTATAATTCTCCTTCTTTTAGCATAACTGGTTTTTTGAATTTTTCAAGAGCACTTGTGGAAAACTCATCAAACAAGAGCTTACCACACTTCTTTTTATCGTATGCCAATCCTCTACAAGATTCACAGGGTACAAATATTAAACCTTCTAATGTAAAATTATGGCATACACACATTCCTTTTTCTGATGTACATTTATTTTTGTGCTTCATGTTTTACACGATACGGATGTTCTATAACTGGCCTAAAATCTCCACCGATGAGATTTATCACGCAAGCTGCACAGTTCTTATTTGAATCAAGAGGCCATGCAAAGTTCTCACAGTTTTTGCAGCGAGGATGTCGGCATGTAAACTTTTTTTCTTTTCTTGTGATGTGCGAAGTCCCAGCACGATGCACTAATTCCAAAACTTTCTTTCGACAGTCATTGGCTAATTTTTTGTAATCTTTTCCCAAAGGTCTTTGATTAGTTACAACGCCAATCGCATCGGCAATACCATTCCAAGTCGGTATTTCATTGGCAAATATGCTACAACCCTTTTCGTATAACCAACCTATTGCGGTTCTTGAGAGTTCGGCGTGCGTCTTCGCCATATTTCTTCCCCGTAATTGAAAGCCCTACGGGTGGGGGTTAGAGTGAGTAAGTGATGATGACGGGGATTATTTTCACCTTGTATTCCTTCATGACCTTTTTGCTGAATGTTGCCTGATTTCCATAGATTGCCATTTGTTGTGTTTTTAATCCATGCCCATCCGCGGTAGTACATATTTTTCCATCCTTATCTAACACAGCTAATGCATTTATTACTTTCTTCTTTGATTTTTTCATATTGGGGAGACGTTAGAATTATTTTTTATCGCAAAGCTCGCAATTACATTTGTGGGGTTTAGGTTCTGAAAAAGTAATGTCTACTTCCACTACTTGCTCATAACCATTACAGTTACTCTCTGCGTACCTTCTTCCTTCTGCTGTTTGTGGATGGATTGAGTAGTATGGATTTTGTGAAGTTCCCATTCTGTCCACTTTAAGTAGTCTAGAGCGGGTTGCTATTACCGCATACGCTTTCACCGTTTTCACCACCTTCTTCTTTTGTTTGGGAGATTTCATAGAGGTTTAGTAAAACGGTACTTCATGGATATTAGAACGCTTGCCACAACCAGAACAGACAAAACTCATCATCAATATACCCTTTTCGTAATATGCATCGACGTAATCATGATTCCATCTTAGATAGTGGGCAATTCTGTGTAAGATGCTTTTCATACTTCTTGTTTGTTTAGGTTGCTTTTTCTTACTTATAGCAATTACATTCGCATTCCCGACACGCGAAGAATGTGCCCGATATGACTGGCTGGTATTCTATGCCGTGGGACATTCGACTATGCAAGCACGCGCACACATCGCTCTTGGCTTTCATCGTTTCCTCTTTGTCGGTGAGTAAATTATCTTTTGCCATCTTCTTGTTTGTTTAGGGATTGGCGAGGTAGAAGGCTTTGGTGAAGAGGGGGGGGGCGACGCTTCTTATATCGGACTTTCCCCATCCGGCTTCCCACTTTTCTTTTTCCTGATTACTCCAAAATGGTTTTTGTGGCTCATTGAAAACTCCCCATAATGCAGTAGTCTTTGCCAGAGTTCCCCCGTATTCCCTATGTCTGTAAAGAAATGCCGGCTTCCCTAGAAACCATTTCAAATATCCGTATGGATTTTCAAGCACCCAAAACTTCAATGGCATTTCGGGGTTCACGTCTCTGGCTATTTGTGTTTGGCACTCCCAAATAATCCTCAAACACTCCTTAACCAATCTCATACCCTCTTGCAAGTCCCGTGGTAACTTAGCGTTCGTCCTGGCCTTTGAAAACATCGTACAAGGCGGGTTAGCGATAATTCCGTATACGTTCTTTGGTGGGTGGTAATTCTCAACCCCTATGTCTTTGGTGATGTAACGAACATCGTAGCCAGCTTCTTTGTAATCTCTGGTATCGCTTCCGTATTCGGAGGCACACAAATGAAGAATAATTCTGTCTTTTACGGGGATTTCATTCATGTTGTTTAGGAGAGATGAACTGGTGGGGAAAGACATTGGAACAAGTCGTCGGAGTCGCCGAGTCGAACGGCACACCCCCACCCTCAACCGGAGGAACGACCAGCGCTGTCCTGCGCCTGTTTGTCCTTCCCCCATCAATCCACCTCTCTTGATTGATAGTTCACTTCGGGAGCATCCTAGTTGATTCTGCGGGGCCGAAGCTCCAAGGATTTGCATTTAAGCAGCTCCCGAAATGTCTTAACTCTCTTGCGAGTGGGCCGGATTAGGTACCCGTTTCGGCATCGGGAGACACCCCGGTACCTCTCCCCCTTCGCCGCTATGAAAAGCTAGGGGAACGTCCTTTAGAATCATCGGGCGTATTTTTTTATTATTTCTTCTAAATCTGCTCGCTTGAATTGTTTAAGTTTTTCTCCTTGCTTCACTAAGTCTTTGATAATCTCGGGGCCGTATTTGTTTTGCAGGTAGAGCGCGTACTTTGCCATGTTGCCGTTTTTCCAAATGTTACAGGCGGCACATTGAGCATTATTATTTCTCTCGTCGTAGCGGGTGCTGTTGTGGTTTCGGCTTACGAAATGCCCGTTTTGGAGTTGGTAGGTTGAGTTGCAGGTTACGCATCGCTTGTCTCTGGCCCGAACCCACAGGCTAAAAACTGCATCGGCTTTTCTTTTGAGTTTACTTATACTTATGCTTTTCTTTTTAGGTTTCATGGGGCTGTAAAACGTTACTAGACGCATTAAAATCACTTCTGCGGGGCTTTTGGGCTATTCCGCTACATAGATTACCTTTTCCTGCGCACCCCACTCTAATGCCCCACTTTCTACCCAAATATCTAAACGCGGAGAAAGGTAAGTCGCATATCTATCTTCGCAAGTATATTCTTTTCCCACAAGGGAAAACTTTTTACCAAACGGCCAATCTCGCGGGCAGGCCGCTACGCCTGGCCTTGCTATCGTTCCACTTGCGGTAAGGCACTTTCCGTTTTTCGTTGGATAGTGGCAACTATCAGCTTTTGAATATGCGGTAGTAAGCATCATTCCCATTACACCACTCCCACTCACTTCCACATTCTGTAATTTTACATAACCAGTAGAAACTACGTCTCTACCAACGAATGTCCACTCGCGTTTAGCAGTTAGTACCACACCTGCGATAAGAATACAGAATAGGGAGGTGAAGAGGAGTGCTACACAAAGCGGAGGGATGAGAAAGAGTTTTGTTTTCATACATCACTTATATGCTAATAGGGTGCTTCTCACGACCTTGCAGCTGAAACAAACTTGCGTGAGGCCATCGTGGAATGTGCTGTATATTGCTTGCTGGATGTGCTTGCCCTCGCATTCTTGTATGTGTCGACGCACCTGTTCCTGGGTTGGTATGTATTCGTAGTCGAAAGTTGTGGTGTTCATATTTTTTTTCCTAATCTATTAACTTCGTACAAGATTTTTCCTTTGCGAAAAGCAATCTTATGGGGGAATTCGGCATTTGGCCAAGCATAGGTATCTTTGATTGCCAACTCAACCGCAATATATTTATCTCCTTTTTCACTTCTGAACTCATCGCAGAAATATGGGCGAGAACATGCGTGATATTTTCCTTCGCCACATTCGTTTTGTCTTGGCTCCCATTTAATATGTTCCACCACGGCTCCGATATTCCATATGGTTTGGTTTTTTGTTCCTTCTTGCGTCTTGAAATCTTTTGATACCCTTTTGAAAACAATAGCTTTTTCACTTTTTACATCAATCCCTTCTTTTTTAAACCAGTCTTTTATCTCTTTAGGAGTTATTATTGTCGCTGTTTTTGATTTTTTATTTATTTTTGCTTTAGACATTTTCCAACATACGGAAAAGGCAAAGAGAGTTACCGTACAAAAATCTGATAACGCATGGCAACCGGAGTTTCCCCACGCCTCGATAGTGCTGTTTCCCCACGCCTCGATAGTGCTGTTTTCCCGCGCCACGACGCTGCTGTTTCCCCGTGCCACGATAGTGCTGTTTCCCCACGCCTCGATAGTGCTGTTTTCCCACGCCTCGACGCTGCTGTTTCCCCACGCCTCGATAGTGCTGTTTTCCCGCGCCTCGATAGTGCTGTTTCCCCGCGCCTCGATAGTGCTGTTTTCCCGCGCCACGACGCTGCTGTTTCCCCGTGCCACGATAGTGCTGTTTCCCCACGCCACGATAGTGCTGTTTTCCCACGCCTCGATAGTGCTGTTTCCCCACGCCTTACTCACACTTATTCGTTCCGTTGTATCTTGTAAAATAATACGGGTAAGCTCTTTGAAGCTATCAGGTAGGGCATCAAACTCTTTTTGATTATGGATTATTATTTCCTTCATATACTTTTGCGTATCTCCGCCGAGTGGTTACTTAATAATCTCCATATACGCTATCTCTCCTAAAAGTTTTTCCTACAGTGTCCACGCTTAGAAAGCATAATCCCTGCACATTTTCTGCTACAATTTATTTTAACTTTTCTTTTTATATATATCGGAGATCGGTGATATTCTTTTCCGCAAATGAAACATTTAGTATTCAACTCTTTTTCTTTTTCGGTTGGCTTTTTAAGGTTATTAAGTCTTCCGTCAGACTCCATGTGGCACTTACGACACAACCATTGAAAATCTTTAACGCTCCTATAATACATTTGGCTAATGTTGGCCAAATCTCTTGAAGGGGATTCTTTGCATTTTTCGCACGAGGTTGGTTTTGGTTTTCTTCTTAGAACCCACTCATGAAGTGCAGCTAGCCCGACTTCTTTACCCTTCCACATTGGATTTTTTTCCGATAGCTTAGATACAGACTTTTTAAGTCTCAAAATTGGTGATTTATGCATACACTTTCTTGAACAATAGACACCGCCTCCTCTTTTATCCCAACACAGATGAATTGAAAAAGTTTTCCCACACTCTTTACAGACTTTTTCAACTAACTTCCTTCTTCCAATTCCAGAGCATGAATGACCACAGTAAATTCGACCATCCCACGGAACAAAACCCTCATGAAGTCCGCGTACAATTTTCTTATTGCACGTCCTACAAAACTTTATTCCCGTATCGGTTCGCGTATATATTCGCATAGTATGCTAATTCAGATAATAAACATGAGAAAAAACAATTATAACATATCACATATCTTTTCCAGCTATCTTCTCGGGTTCCTACGGATGCGGTGTTTTTGCAAAGGGGGCATTTCATACAAGGGCCATAAACCATCTCCTGTTAAATAATTCTTTCACTCCGCTTTCTTCAAGGTCTTGCAGGTGTGATATGGGGTCAATCCAATCAAGAGAAAACGCATGTACGTGAGTTTGTTTTTTGAAGTTTACTCCTTGCCTAGTGGTTTCTTCGTGCAGTTCCTTTAGGGCATTTAATTGCGAGCGGATTTCCTTTTTTTCGTGGAGTTTTTTATTTGGGTATTCCTCAAGCAGTTTAGCCTCTTTGCGTTTTTCCCATGTGTAATTCTGCCTCAACTTATCGAGAATAAACTTTTGTCTTTCTTCTATCGGGAACTCGGCATCGATCTTTTTCAATACAGCAGTCCAACTTTCTTCCAGGGCTATGTGTGAATCCAAGTCATATCCCGATTGGAGATTTCCAAACACCGCGTCCCGTTCCTCGGTGGTGTCCCTAAACACCATCCAGTCCTGCACCAATTCTTTGCTATATCCTTTTCGGTCAAAAATTATCTCCATAAACTTTTGAATGATTCTTTTTCCGGCTCTACTAAGGGTTCAGAAAACGCGTTGGTAATTTCTCTATATTCTCCACCAAGCAACTCTACAAGTATTTTTCCGGTCTTAGCGTTCTCTCTGCGAGCCTTAACTATTTTTATCAATGCTCGGTTATCGCCTGCATCGTCCGACCACTCCATTTCCTGTCGGCCTTTTTTGTTTACATCATAAACATTTGGAACCCGTTGGATATATATCGAAAAGTCTACTTCGTGTTCAAGCGCCGCAGCATCCGGCACGTCTCCCATTTGGTGTTCGCTTCGCAGGGTATCCCTTGAAGGTTTATTAAGTCTCGATGGCATCCATACGTTCAGTTCGTGGTTTATCGCGGTTTCTTTAATCTTCGCCATGATTCCCGATATTTCCATGGTGGCGTTTTTCCATCGAGATGCTTCGTAAAGGCTCTGCACGCAGTCTATAAAAATGTGCCGTATGGAGGGAAAATTCGCCTTAGCTCTCTCAATCATTTCAAGCATCCAGATTATGTCATGGCCTTTAATTTTATTCGGTATGTAGAACAGAGGTGGTTCGTAATTGTATCTTGCCATAAGGCCCCTAGCGGTAACTTCGTAGGAAAACCACATAACCGTAGCCTTATCGAGTTTCTTAGTAATAAACGTACATAGTTGAGTTTTGCCGTTTCCGGGCCAACCGCCTATAAGGGTTATTTCTCCAACCTCTACCCCGTTCATTAGGCGGTCAAGCATGGGTATCGGAAGGTGCGTAACAACGGGAGGAGTCTCATTTTTCAGTCTCTCAATAAGCTCATCGGTTGTTATCACTCGATATTCCCCGGTGTTATCGGCTATCTGTTCATCGCGCTTTATTTGTTCTTGTATTTTCATAATTCCTTGTGAAGGTATTTTGTAACCGTGTCATCACTTAGAGCTGCATTTAGCGATGGACTGTCTTTGGCCTTGGAACTCAAAAGGAAGTTTTTTAGAATATCTTGTATTTGTTTCTGGGGGTATTTTTTGAGACGTTGTATTACGGTGAAATACCCACGCCCCCTATATTCACCTTCCCCAAACTTCTTTTCTGCCTCTCGCTGATACCAGGAACATATGGCCATCGCTGTACTGCGAAGATTCTGTTTAGGGGGTTGTGGAACTTCCTCCCCATTATCGTCTATGTGTATTACTGGCTCTTGGTATTTCATAGTTTTTCTTTTAGGGAAGTCCGATGAGCCTTTAGGCGAATCGGGTATTATCTTATTCTTATCATTCTTATCATTCTTGTTTGTTGTTAGTTGACTGTTAGCTGACTGTTGGCTGACTGTTGGCTGACGTGTTGCTATCTGATACTTTTCCCAGTTTAATAGCGTAAATATGCCATAATTATTGGTATGCTGGTATGTTAGCTCGCCTGTTGATTTTAGCCTTTTTATTGATGTGCGCACTGATTGTACTCCAATGCCAATCTCTTCCGATAAATGCGCATAGCTCGATACTTTTTGCCCTGGGTTTATAGTAACGCCGCGCCACTTCTTTGTTTCATGATTCGCCGTAAGCAACAGATGTATAAACAGCTTGAATGTTTTACTATCGTCGTACCACTCCCACTCAACTATCTTCCTGTGTAGTTTTATCCAACCGTTCCCGCTCATAAAATTATATTACAAGCAAAAAGGAGCTGGGTATCCATGACAAGGCTTACGAGGGCCCGGTGAGATACACAACTCCTTGCTGCTGACAATATTGTATCTCGTAATTTCTGTCATGCCTTAATGATTTCATATTTTTGAATGAACGTCAAACTAAATTGTTGATAACTTTTCTACTTGTTTTCCTCACTCAATAACTGTTCTTCCGATGGAAATGGTACATGAATACCATGCTTTTCTCCTAAAAACCTATTTATTTCTTCCCATACGGGATCGATTTCGCTCTTGGTTAGATTCCTGGTGGATTTCTTTTTGAGTAGGTGGTACTGCACGGGCCTCCAAAGATATTCCTTAATGCTTGTACTTGTCCAGGAAATATCTATGGAGGGTTTAAGTACGGTACGCATGTCTAGTCCGGCGGAATTGAGTTCGTCTGCGAGTAAGGTGAACCAGAGATGAAGTGCCTTCTGCTGCTGGCGAGTGAGTTTTTTGTCCATTGGTTTCTTTTGCTAATGCTAAAAATGCCACTCTCCGCATGCACACTCACATCCTTCTCTGCGACAATTGCCACTACACTGATGAGTACATTCCAAAGATTCTATAAATCCTTCTAGCATATCTTTTAAGTCGTTTTGCTTCATGGCCATATCTCTATAGTCATGAGAATAGAATTCTATTATTTTTTCTATGCGTTTGGTCATAATTAAAAAGGTATATCTGTTATTTTGTTATAGTCATCTACTACGGGCCCGTTCCAATCTCGGTCTTTGCTTTCCGTTTCTTTCTTTGGCTCCCAATTATTAAGCGCTAGGTATGTCGTGCCTTTTTCTTTTGATTTCAAAATATCAATATTTACCCATCCGTTTTTCTGATGCTGTTCACAAAACTTTGTAAACTCTTGAACCTTAACCGATAGCGAGCCGTGCACAAAGTCCGGTGCGCCCTCCCTTGGCTTTTTGAAAATTAAGCCATCAATGAATACTTTTGCCATAAGATATTTTTTTAGTTGGCCGTGATAATAATCCTTCTGTATCGTTGAGTGTCATTAGGCTTACATGCAATTCCCCGAGCGGCGGCTCGATAACACAAAACCACTTAATGTCGCTGTCTTTTATCTTCACTTCATACACCCACAGCCTCCTCCCGTCCCTCTTGCTGTGGGTTTTTTCTTGAGACTTTTTAACCGATAGTACGGTTACGATTTGGTTAGAGCGTGTCATCTTCAAAGGATTCGCGTGTGGGCTCCGATTTTGACTTATACGGGGCTTTTGAGGCGTTCTGGGCCTTAACTACCTCATCTGCGCCTGCAACGCTTTCTAGCACGCCTATTCCCATCATGGCCAAGGCACGGCCCACAGCACTTGTTTCTGCATTTTCCAATGCCGCGGATTTGTTGATATATCCATCTCCGATAGTCGCCTGCGAATGGCCCGTAAACATTCTCTCGTCTCCTGGGAATACTGTTGCCTTTACTACGATAAGTTGGCTTTCCAAGGAAGAGAGAAGTTCTGTTTTGATGCTTCCTTTCGGATAAATTTCGTTAAAGTGCAAAATCCTGTCTTTTACCATCACATATAATTTTCCCTTAATGTCTACTGTTGGTAATGTTTTCATATTTCTTCGTTTAGCTTGTTAGAATAATCCTGCGCCGCTTTTTTTAATGCCTCACAAAGTTCCAGGCAGTTATCTATGGCGGCTATTGCGTTGTCTATTGCTTTTTGTAGGTCGTTCATAGATCTGGTGTTGGGCTACTTCCGCTATGATCGTCCTCTGATAAATCTTCCTCTTCCTCTCGCCGAGCTTTATGGAAGTCGGATTCCAATGATTCTAATGCTTCGTCCATATATGTAAGTTGGGGAGAGAAGAATCGTAGTCGAAACTCCCATCCCCCCAACTGCTACCATTTTTTAATAAACTGCTATAAATAATGTCAGCAAACCGAGAGTGAGTACAAGAGCCATGCCGACTTTATCCATAAACTTTTGCCGTTGACGTTCTTGTAGTTCCTCATATCCAATCATGTAAGAGTTTATCATGTATTTTTGCATAGGTTTTTATACTACTTGCCTAGTTTTGCACGCATTTCGACCGAATGTGTGCCTTCAAGAAGCTGAGAGAGTTTAGAACCGACGCTGTACAGTAATAAGGCTATAAGCCCCTTGTGTAGTGTGGTGCGGTTTCTCTCTCGGCCTCTTGAAGTACCCTGTAAGCCCCTAAAATGCCCCAGGTTGAACGATTTCCAGCCTTTGGGCCATAGATGCCTCTGGCGCGACATCTACAGCCTAAAAGCAAGAAAAAACTCGCTTTGGCGAGTTGTTAGGTGTCCTTCGCCAGAAGGTATTTGTTGTGTATTTTTTAGGTACGAAGTAAGTCTAGCATACGGTGGTTTTTATTGCAATAGCAAAAAGGGGATAACTGAAAGGAGCTTCGATGGACCCGTGTAGTTCACATAGTTGCCCAGAAGGGCGTGTGGTGAGGTTTGGACGAGATCGAAACTCCTTTTATGTATACATAGCACACTTCTTTCAAAAAAGCAAGCTAGAAAAACGAAAGCACCCAAAGAAAGAAAGCCGTACAAGCTCCTAAAGGAATAATCCACCAACTATTGAGTAAGATAGCCATTAGAAGCGGCTTCCATATTTCTTCCCACCAAGAGAACTCATTCATAGCCTCACTGGCTGCTTAGTAACATACCGCAGTGCCACATTAGCAAGTGGTACGAGAATGAGCACTATTTGCGCCACCACGGGGCTTGGCTCAAAATCGCTAAATCCGAACGGGCCTGCAACTGCGATCAAAAGAGCGAGAACGTTGAAGTAGAATGTCTTGCTCTTGAATAATGATTTTGTCATAGGTTATAAATTAAAAATATCTTTTATGCGGACAAGCCGTATGCCAGCAATTTTCATATACTCATCTCCGACTTCTTGTGTAATAAGGTCTCCCGTAACAGGGATGAGATTATGTAACTTAAACTCTTCAAGCTCGGCAACATCCGCAATTGAAATAGCGACCTTTAGGGGGTCTAAAAGAATATACTGGTCTCCGATAGAATCCATAACGTATTTCATAGAATAAGTTTTAATAGTTAATGCGTCTTGTAGAAATGGTGTTGGGTCTACTGGGTATCCATTGACTTGAATTTCAAAGTGCAGGTGGTATCCATTGGCATATCCGGTGTTACCGGATTTAGCAATCACTACTCCGCCTTCTATGTCCCCTTCTGGGGCAACAAACTCCGATAGATGTCTGTATACAGACTTATATGCCCCGTGGTCTATAATAATCCATTTTCCGAAAGTTTGCGATTCAAGACGCGAGAGTTTTCCTTTGGCATGGGAGTAAACGTCTACTATGGGTACTGTCCAGTCAATACCCATGTGTATCGTAAGACCTGGGAACCTGTCTTTAATTTCTTGCGGATATTCCAAACCAAAACCAAATCCTATTTTCATGGTATTTTTATTTAGAGAATACCATTTGCCGAACTCAAAGATTTGTGATAATGGAAAGTAGGTCATGTTTTGGCGAGAGGAGGCTTACCGTTCCTTGAGGGGCGGTTTTGTTATTTTATTATCTGAAAACTCAAAGAAGCTAAAGAAGCGATTACCGAACCTGCTGTACCTCCAACAATAAGCCGCACAGCCCATTTTAACCACTCTATATCAGTCTGAACTGCGCTCATCTCTTCGTTGTGTTTAGAGATGTGATTCTCTACTTTGTCCCATTGTTCTTGAGTTAAAACTATATGAGTCATTTTACATTATTTTAGAATATTTTTAACCTTCTGCTTCTACGGCTTGACGTGAATCGTATGGTGTGGTAGGTATAGATTATATGATACTTACTGCATTTTTCATTGGAATAGCACTTGGATCATTCGCTGGTTTTGTGGACAATGAACAAAGCAGAATCTATGGGTTGATTGCGAGCATTCTTCTGGCAATTCTTTCTATCTTTCTGTCTCCGATTTAATCTTCTCCATAATTTCCTTCTGTTGTTCCACCCTTTCTTCTGGAAAGAGTTTTTTATTTACGATAATTTTCAGGAGTTCGCTTTTGAGTTCTTTAAGTCTCTTACCTTTTTCTAATGCTCTTCTTTGAGCTTCAATAGTTGGATCAATCGGTTGTGCTTTTACTCCGCCAAGGACATCAAGAAGAACGGGTAACATCTCCCTGACATAGCCGTTTACGTCTGGTCTTCCCTTGATAAGATCAACAACTTTCTGAAAGGAATATCCACCAGGAAATGTGGAAGGAATAATCTGTTTTGTCATATAGAGAAGAATTTTCTGTGCTTGCTCTTCTGACGTATCGGTATCTTTCCAAAGTTCCTTTCCAGTAAAACTATCTTTATTCGTAAGCACAGCAGAGGTGATGGTTACAAATGGAGTGCCTGGCTGGATAGATCGTGGTAATCCCTTAAAAACCCCGCTTGTCTCGATGATATTGAATGGCAAGATATACTGCATATCGAGATATTGCGAACGACTAACCTTATCTTTGAAGGGGAGACGCAGGAATGTTCCCGAAGCAATCCAGTCTGGCAGGACATCCGTTTCACGCTGTCTTTCTGCGGGAGTTTCTCCAAGAGGATTGAACATTTGAACATCTCGCAAAATTTTATAGTAGGCCGATAGCTTGTCTGGTCTTTCAAGGAGTGTTTTGGCAAGCGGTTTTGAAACTCCATAAGTAAAAGAAATAAAAGGTGCTCCTAATGGACTTTTTCTCATCCAAGCAATAAGTTCGGGAACCTCTGAGTAATCTACAAGATAAAAGTTCGCACGACGCAATGCCTGGGTTGGTGTAAGTCCATCTTCGCTTACGCCCTTAATGAAGTTTGCTAACTTGAAGAACTTGTCTTGTGAACCATAAAATCCCTTAACCATCGCATGAAAATCTGAGATCTTCCCAAAGAATTGCGATACGATTCCTTTATTGGCGCGATAGTAACGAGATGCCTCATCGGCAAGTTCTGCCGCACTCTGAGTGGATATTTCCAACCCCTCCTTTCGAGCCATTTGATAGTAAGTCCCTTTCGAGAACATCTCCTGTGCTGTTCTTGCATAAATATCCAATCGGTGTGGCCCAACGCCACCAAGGGGATTTAGAACAAAGAAATTCGTCAGATCATTCCGAGCGATAGTTGCGGGATTATAGGCAGTCTTAAATGTTTTCCATGTCGTGAGTGCTTTGGAATAAATCTTTTCCGCTTCTGACGGAATACGCCGAATCTCTGCGATAGAGCGATATTCTGCCGCAGGAAGAAACTTTCCTGCGAGATCCCCCAATGTCTTATCATCTGACATCTGTATCCAACCGGGCCTGGGGGCATCTGAGGATAATTTGGCTATATCCTTGAAAAACTGTTGACGCGCTTCAGTGATCTTGAGCTGTAATAAACCTTTGGTGGCGGGTAGCCCAGCTTCTTTGATGAGTTCGGGTTTAGCCAATGCTTCTGCTTCAGTCAACTTCCGTGCCATAAACCGCTCTCGTGGTATGCTTACGGCTCTAGACCCAAACGCCGCCCTTACAGCTTCTTCTTCAACCTTTGGGAACTCGTAGTTCGTGTAGAGTCGAGGAAAGTACGTTCCCTTTCCAGCTTCGAATGTTTCTTCTGAAAGAAGTTTCGGATTGAGCTTTGAAATAGATTCTCCCACACGATCAAGCTCTTCACGAATTGGTGCCACTAGAGTCTTCAAATCATCATCAGTTGTTATGCCTCCCTTGATAACTTGAGAGATTCTTTGCTGAATAAATTTCGGTTTTTCTATAATGTCGGATGTTAGTCGGGCAACCTCTTCTGGGATTTCTCTTTCAATTACCTTGCGAGCAATATCAATGTCGCGGAATCCCTCTCTCTGACCAAAGCGAGTAATAAACGCTCGACCAAGCATATTGCCGACTTTTTCCACGGCTGGTACTTGCCTTGCAAGTGCCGTAGCACCGCGTTTTATTATCTTTCCAGCGACAGAAACTCCCTTACTAACGACCTTGAGTTTGGAGAGTGGTAGTAAAGGATCAATGAAGACATCAGCAGTAGTACCTAAAAATACCGAAGGAATTTCCCTCGTGAAGTTTCCAAATACGCTAGTAGTAGGCGTATATTGTCCTGTCACTATTCCTCCGCCCCTTTCTTGTCCAATGCGTCTCAACAACTCAATGTTGCTTTTCTCCTTTTTTATTCCCTCCAGCGCGCCAGTTCCCTTAATACCCGTTTGTTTCAGAACGCCAGTCTCCTCAAGACCCTTTTCAATGATCCCGGTTGTAGCTTGCTGGCCTACGCCAAGGGCGCGTCCAATAGTCCCAAATGTTCCTCCAATACCCTTCAGAGTACGCTTAAAAACCCCAGGCTTTTTCGGTTCTTCTCCAGGAACCTCAAATCCATCTAACATGCCCGAAATACCACTACCTTGAAATCCCTCCAATGAAACACCTGATTGTCCAGGAAGGAAAGATGGTTGTGGAGATTCAAAGTCTTTCAGAAGTCCTGTAATGGCCATACTAGAAGAATGGGCCTATATCGAATCCATACTGCGATTTAACTTGATTTATTAAGAACTCCCTAGCGGCAGAGAAATCCTGAAATGGACGTGGTTGTTTCCAAGCATCAAGTTCTGCTTTGGCATCATTTATGTACGATAACTGAGCAGGTGTGAGTGTCTTTGTACTAGGAACTTGTTGCGGTCTTAGTGCGGCAGGGAGTTTATCTCTCTCAAGTTCTCTTAGGTAGGTCTGTTGCGGGAAGGAAGATATAAAGTTTGCTTGATTCCCTCCAAGTGAAATATACTTTCGGAGTGCTGATTGATATATTTCGGCAGAAACATATCCATCGGTTCCTTTGCCAGCTTGAAGTATTTTTTCAGCTTCTGAATCGCGGATCTCGTACTTATTTACAGGTTCTGTTTTGGTCTTTCCCACTCCCTGAATTGTTTTGTTGTACATCGTCCCATCTGGTTTTTGAAATACTATGGTGAGATTCCCGTTATCGTCTATTTCTTCCGCGATCTTTTTATCTTGTTTTTCTTTTGCTATTTTCCCGATAGTCTTGAATCCAAAAGTTCCGTCGGGTTTTTGGAAGAACACAGAGACATTTCCATCATCATCTACTTGTGAACCGAGATATTTCTGGGCATTCTTTCCAAGATCGTAAACTTTCAGTAGATTATCAAATCTCTGTTGCTCTTGTCCCGCCCCAAACTCTCTCTCCTTAGAAATCAATCCTAGTCTCGTTGATACTGCTTCATTGACTTCTTTTATCTGTTCTTGAGTAAGTTGAAGTCCTTGAAGAATGGGAGTCAATTCTCGTTCTGCAAGACGCGAGAGTTCGCGTTGCTTCGATATAGAAATNTCTTGTTCGATGCCTTTACCTTCTTGAGCGGTGAGGCCTTCTCGTGTTCTTTTTAGAATATCAAACGCCGACTGTTGAAATTGCTGTCTTTGCGAAGTAAGCGCAGGAAGGCCAGCTTCTGTTCGATACTGGCTAAAAAGTTCTTCCAGTGAGGGCTGTGGAGCCGTAGATTCTGGTGGTATAGGGATTGTTTGAGGAATATTCACGTTCGGCAAAGGAACATTCTGCCCGCTTAATGTAGAAGCTGAAGTGAAGGGCAATGTGTCCACCGTCTGTACATTCGAGAAGTCCTGCGCACCTCCCGCAGAAAAAAACTCCTCTGGCGTTTTGAACGCAGTTCCCGTGCTTGTGAAAACTGTTTGGCTCGTTGGTAATTTGTAGAAGTCTGTCATAGTTTGATTGGTTTATAATAAACATCTATACGAGATATTTGAGGAGCAGCTGTTGCACCTGAACCCGCAACCCATGTTGCGTTAAGTCTGAAATCTGTGCAGGTTGGTAATACAGTCGTTGAATTCGAATTTATCCAAGTAACAAGTTGTTTTGAAGTTGCGGATTCATCTGTCGCAGTTGTTGTTATTGCGGTAACAGATGATAACAAGTTAGTTGTAGTCCCATTTGCATCCGTACTCATCGTGAGAGATAACGCTCTTCCACCAGAAACCGTACCAGCGAACTGTATTCGAATACCCGTAATCTCCATACGGTCTTTCGTCGGACTTTCAATAGTTTTCGATTGCCATGTAACATCCGAATGATAATTTGCATTGAGAACTTGAAGACCTCCTGAAGTAGTNGTCCCAGACGCTATGTAAATTTTGTTTGAAGTAAAATTTCTCAACATCCCTCCGTCTTGAGTGCCAGCGCCAGAACAGTTATGATAAAGTTTTTGTGTAGGAATATGACAGGAAAATTGCTCGCCCTGTGAGTTCCATAAAATCCAATCTCCTATTACTTGTACACCTCTATGCGAGGGAGGATTTTTATTAAACGAGACAATGATATCAAACCCGTCTCCGTTCCATAATCTTAATTTTGAGAGTCCTGCGGTAGCAGCGTTTCCAATATTAGATGGTCGTCCGTATGTAAAACACCCTGGACGTCCCCTCCACCTGAATCCCCCATCCACGAAATTATCATTGAGTTCGTATACATGTCCATTTGTTGATGAGTAATCCCAAAAGTGCGCGAATGCTTCTCCGTGGTAAGATTGGATTCTTCCAGTTTCACCAGTGTAGTTGTAAGAAAATAATACCAATTCTCTACGAGTTCTTGAAAAGGTCATTATTCGTGTATTGTCAAATACAGAAAAATCATTTGCAGAGAATGTCCCATTGGCTCCGTTATCTCCATCATATGAAGCAATCTTGTTTCCGTCTGCAATATAAAGTGTTTTATCTCCTCCTTCAATCATCGGATGCGGGTCTGTTCCCAGTTCAGCTCCCGATGCCGGAACGGTACTCATAAAATCTGAATCAAATGTTGAGGAGTTTAATGTATGTCTTCCTACATCTCCATCGGTTCCATCGCGCCATGAGTAAAGAACCGATTTCGTAAGCGTTGAGGAAACATTGTGTGAATAAGTGATAATATCCTCACCCTCTGGAATATGCCCCGTATGTCCTCCTCCAAAAGTATTGTCAATTTCTGAATCTCCCGCCGCAGCCCATGGAGCAGTTGAAGCAAGGGTGTCATTCGACATATCAAGTCTATGAAGTCTTGCGGCAGTTGTTGCGTCTCCGTAACTTATCAAATATGCATATTCGGGATTGGTCGTATGCTTTGGCGCAGTTCCTGCTTTTACATATTGGGTAATCTGCGCTACCTGTGTCGCATCAGCAGGATTAAACCCCGGCGATAGAGTTCCCCAAGTTCTATAGGGATTCATGTTATCCATGAACGTTACTCCTGCTCCATTGGTGATATAATTTGCAGAAGCGTAAAGTGAATGCAGACCTTCCGTAAAGTCCTCCGCATCGAATATGAATTTATCTGCTGTTATCTTTGGCATTAGATGTTGTCTAAAAGTAAAAATTCACACACAATCTGCAATCCTCCCACCGAAGTTAATGTTCCCGAATCCCGTAGTGTTACGCGGTCTCCTCTATCAAGGATACGGTCTCGTCGCGTTGCCGTAAGAGTTCCTGTAACCACTGTATTTGCCGTAGATTTTAGATTGAACGTAGCCCCAAGCATGGTTACTCCTCCTGTATCTGGGTCTTGTGTTCCCGTGAGCTTGAACACGTCACAGGTCACTGCGCCGCCGTCGCTTCCTATCACTTGGTGGACTTCGGTAATCCGTATCAGTTCGCAGGGCCGATGCGCAGTGAAAAACACTCCGTAGTTCGCCGCCGTTACGGGCGTCGTTCCTAAAAGAGACATAGGGACTATGAATGTTCTGAAGTCTATATCTCTAAAATCATGTGTATGGTGTTCCATGATACTATGCTAACCCATTCCAAGTTTTCACCGATGCGATAGCCAGTCCGTCCACTGTCTTTACAGATGCTTTCGCGAGGCCGTTAATGGTTTTTATCGCGCTTGATGAAGCATTATAAAAGTCCGATATTTCTGTTGAACTAAGCGCCCTGGAGAATACGGCTACATCATCTATGTCTGCATTTGCACACCAATCGGTATTTACACCACCACCGTCTGCGACTCTTGCCCCTATAACATACCCATCCGCAGCGGATGCACTACCGTTTCCAGAAGCTGCGGTAGCGGTACCAAGCGTTGCACCATTTAAATATCCCTGAACATTCGTACCATCATAGGTCATCGCAAGTTGATACCAAGTATCTACCGTAAGCGTTTGATTTTCATTGTATCCGCCGTCTGCCGTACCTGCCCTATCTCTCCGAAACATCACCTGTTTTACACCGCCAGAATCTCTATAACCTAGCTGATATCGTACAAATACTCCTCCATCTGTTTTGTCTACTATTCCGAAATTCACACCTGTACCCGGAGCCGTAGTAATTTTCACCCACGCTATGTAGGTCATGTTTCCATTCGTAATCCCAAGGTCGCTTACAAGTTCTAAAGATTGTGTGGATGCTTTCAGAAAATGCCCCGCATTGTTAAACTGTCCCGCAACGAACGTAACTGAATTGTTGTTGGTCAGGTTCGACCCAACCGTAGCAGTCGCACTCTCCATTTTCATGTAATGGACGAGGTTTGCGTCGTTCCGTAATGTTGCGTAATCGTCTAATTGAATTGCCATACTATGTATGAGTTATGTAATCATTAGATGGATTGAAATAAATCGTGTTTGGTTCTACCGTAACGGCCCACCCAACCCTTCGCATTACACTATCCGTTGTCGTGGGTGCCGTAGCAGTAACATCTCCTGCGGTTTCAGAAACGTACACTGGCGCACCCAAAGCGATTGAAGCTGGAAACGCAGCCGAGCGTACCGTACCTATAAGAAGCATTGATGTTGCTGCACCGTCTGTGCTTGCGTCTACGCATATTCCCAGTGGCACATTTCCCGCGGTACCTACCACGCTTGCGTCTGCCAGTAGCCACTCTGCTGCGGTAACATCGAGATAACATATATCTCCAAACGCAAGTGTCGCGCCGGCTGTTCCGGGAGTTGTAATACCAGAGTATCGCTCATCAGCAGACAGAGAATTATCTACTACGAGTCCAATGGTGGCCGGATCAGCACCCTCTCCAAGATTTATTGCAGCGGCAAGCGTTCCTGCTACAAGATTTCCAGGCACAAGTCCAGTGATATTTGTCGCTACTCCTGAAGCAGGAGTGCCTAGAGCAGGAGTAATCAAAGAGGGGGATGTAGCTCTGACAATACTACCTGTTCCAGTTGTTGCGTTGCCAAGAGTAGTCACTTCTGAACCCTCAACCGAAATAACCCCCGCAGAAACTCTGGCGATAGTTGTATCTGTAGCATGGCCGAGTTCAACAGAACCTAACCCAAGAGCAGTAGTCGTGTCATTCGTTAGTCCTGTCAAGGGCAATGCTGTGCAATTAGTCAGAGTTCCTGAACTAGGGGTTCCTAAAACTGGAGTCGTAAGCGTTGGAGAGGTTAGTGTTTTATTTGTCAAAGTATCGGTAGTATTCTTCCCTACAAGTGTATCAGTTGCAGCAGGTACAGTAATAGTCCCAGAAGCAACTGCCGCAGCATCTAATATAGTAGAACCACTCGTAGTACCAGCAAGCGCAAACTTCCCCACAGCACCCGCAGAACCAAAAGTTTTCTTTCCGGTAACTGTTTGAATATCAGCCAATACCATGTCTCCAGCAGCAGAACCTACAAGATTATCCTTTGTGATAAATTTAGTTGTCCCGTTCGCAGAATCAGTGGTATCCGAAACATCCACAATAGGAACTTTGTCTCCCGTGGCCACTGAAGTAAGCTCTGTCAACCCTGTGATTTTTTTATCTGCCATAGTTTGGTGCCTTAATTTTCTGTTACAAACGTCCAATCTTCTACAGTTCCCTCAAGGACAATGTTATCTCCAGACTCCAAAAGAAGATAAAAATTATCTTCAGTTTTCAAAAGATTTCCAAGATTCTCGCTTGTAAATGTCCACGTTGCTGAATTTTCCGCGATTCCAGTCCAGGTGGCCATAGTTATCTATACTGTTGTTTACGAACTCGACGTGCTTGATACTCATCTCGCTCGTTTCGTCGTGAGTAATAATCCGAAATCTCCAGTTGGATTCTCTCGGTCTCTCCCCGTAGCATAGTAATCTTTGCAGTTTCTTCTGGATTATTCGCCATAAGATAATCTAAGGCTCCCCCATACGCTAAAGCCACATGCCAGTTACGATTAAACCCCGGCTCTTGGGTGGTGTCTGTCGAGACGAATTCATCAATATCCCGTGAGAGATAAAGCTTTAGTCCTGCTGCCGCAGTTGTATCAGTTGTCGTATTCGGCGCAGGAAGCAGAATGATGGAATTTGACTGCAAATAATAGAATCTTGGCTTCCCCTTAGTTTCCTCAAATTCCGATACTGAATTCACTCCTAAATCAGAAAGCTCTATCCGCATAATACGGTAGTAGTTTGAAGAATTATCTAAAATCTCCACGCGCTCTATTTCTCCAAAACTCGATCCCGCCGCAGTCGGAAATCCGTAATCCCGTTGGTTGTCCACGAGCGTAGTTGTGGCCACGGGGAGCGTTGTTGTGTTTGAGTCATCAAATGTCCAACTCCCCTGTGCCTTCCAAATCCAACCTAGTACACGGCGATACCATGTATTTACGTTTCGAGCTTTATCTTTTAAGGGATACTTTGTCGAATTGGAATTGCAGAGAAAATCTATATGCTCGACAATTCCGTCAAGATTCGTCGTATCAGAAAAATCCATTTCGTTGGTGCCTTACTATCTAAAGGGGTTGAGCCAGTCAAAGAGGAAGGCACACAACCCCATCAACTGACGCAACCCCTTCAGGTTGCCTTGAATACACATTGAGAAATCCTTTTTATATCTTTCTCGATTAGATATGAAGAAGAAGGAAGATATAATCCTCGCTTTGAAAGTCTTTCGGATACAGGGTATGAATCTCCGCTTCCCCAATTTTTATTGAATGGCTGAAGATGCATAGGAACAAAGAACGGTCTCGATTCGATTCCTTGTTTTTCAAGCCTCTTCATCATTCTATCTCTATCGTCTACCAAAATTCCGTACATCCAATTCACTGAACCTTTTGGTCTATTTCTTAATTCTATTTTCGTATGTTTTAGATATTTGTCGTACCATGTTGCAATGAGATTTCTCTTCTTCACGAATGAATGAAATAACTCACATTGTGCCAATCCGATAGCTGCTAAAACACTAGAAAGTCTATAATTCAGCGATATTTCTTCATGTATATACCAATCCGATTGGGAGTAATTTCTTAATCTTCTTAATTTCTCTGCAAGAATTTTTCTATTCGTAAGACACATTCCTCCTTCTCCTGTGGTAATAATTTTATTTGCATAGAATGAGTAACAGGTGATGTCCCCATGTCCTACATCTGCTCCATGAGCTTCTGCTGCATCTTCAATAATATAGAGTCCATGTTTTCGCGCAATACGATATACTTCTTTGTCAACCGGAATACCATAGACATGCACCACAAGTATCGCTTTTGTGAGATGAGTTATTTTTTTTTCTATAAGTTTGGGATTGATATTTCCATCTTCTCTACAATCCACCCATATGCATTGTGCTCCAAGAAGTTGAACGGCTAATGCAGGAGCAGCCATAGTAAAGGTAGGACAAATAATCTCATCTCCTATACCCACCCCGATAGCCTGTAAAGCCCCTAGAATCGCCGTAGAGCCACTATTTACTGCTATGCCATGCTTCTTCCCTACTAACCTAGAAAAGACCCTCTCAAAACGTTCTACATAGTCTCCCTTTCCAGAGATTTCTCCTCTTTTGATTGCATCGGTTACATATACCGCCTCTTTTCTTGAAATGGTCGGCTCACATACTCTGTAAATCATACAAGGTCATTATCTTTACCAATTCCATGAATTTCACTTTTGGCTGCCAACCCAACTTCTCTCGAATCTTTTTGTTATCTCCGTGCATAATATCAACATCTAATGGACGAAATTGTGAAGCATCTGTTTCCAAATAATCTTGCCAGTTTTCAATACCCGCAACCTTAAAAGATTCTCTGATAAAATCCTTCACTTGGTGAACTTCTCCTGTACAGATGCAATAATCATCAGGCTTTTCTTGTTGAAGCATAATCCATGCAGCCTCAACATAATCAGGAGAATAACCCCAATCTCGCCAACTCTCTACATTTCCAAGCCGTAATTTGTCTTGCTTCCCTTTGGCAATTCTTGATACAGCCTTTGTAATCTTTCGCGTAACAAAATCATCTGGCCGCCTTTCTGACTCATGGTTAAAAAATATCCCATTCGATGCATGAAGACCATAAGCTTCACGATAGTTTTTAACTGTCAAATGTGCCAATACCTTAGCTACTGCATATGGACTACGCGGTCTTAGAGCCGTCTCCTCGTTATATGGAGTTTCCTGTACACCACCAAATTCTTCCGAACTTGAGGCTTGAAAAAATCTTGTTTTCGGTGAATTCAATCGTATAGCTTCCAAAAACCTTAACGGAGCCGTTCCAGTAACTTGAAAAGCATACTCTGGCTGTCTGAATGAAACTCCTACATGTGCCAAGGCTCCCAAATTGTAGATTTCGTCATATTGGCCTTCCTGTACTACTGAAAAGATATTCATTGAATCCGCCAAATCTCCCCAGCGAACAGTAATCTTATCTTTGATATGTTCGATATTCTTGTAATTTCCTGTGGCCGTATGTCTGACAAATCCATGAACTTCGTAGCCTTTAGATAACAAAAGTTCTGCGAGATAACTTCCGTCCTGTCCGGTGCATCCTGTTATGAGTGCCTTCATATGATTGAAAATTTAGGTGTATGTGTTAAAAACTTTCCTCCTCTTGACCTCCATTCTTTCTCGCGATCCATAAAAGAATCCAGAAAACCCCAAGGAAGAACTAAGAAATAGTCTGCATTCATCCTTGCTTCTTCTTCCGAAATAATTGGTATATGCGTTCCTACAGTGAGTTTTCCTATCTTTTCGGGGTTCCGATCCCCGATACCAGCAATAAGATCAGAAGTAAGACCGTACCACTGTAGAATAGTATTTCCTTTTGTAGAGGCGGCGAATCCGTAAATCTTTTTTCCTTCTTCTACTTTCCTTTGAATAAAGTCCACAACAGAAAACTTGTTTTCCGTAATCCGCAAGACAAAACTTTCAAAATCCGGTTCCGACTCTATCCAGTTTATCGAGCCGTTCTTAAAATGTCTTGCGAATAATCGGTAACTTCCTCCGTTGATTCCATTTTCTTCAACATGATAAATCTCTAGTCCATTTGATTCAAAAAGATATTTAAGCGATTGATAAGTATAGTATTCTAAGTGTTCGTGGCAGATATTTCCCAAATCGTTCGTCCGAAGCATCGGTAAAAGCGTCATCAACTGTGATATGAAAATACCGTTTTCGTGAAGATGTTTTTTGACATTCCCAATAAACAGATTTGGGTCTTCGCTATCGTAGAACATTCCTATCGCGGTGATAATCTTTGCCTTCTTGCCCAAATCCACATTCTCCCAAAAGTCATCTATCACCATAGCCACTTTGCCGAGTTCTTCCTGAAGATTTCTTGCTGGCTCTACTCCTATTTTCTGTCCTACTGGAACAAAAGAGAGTAAAGTTCCATCATTTGCCCCAATGTCAAGAAAAATATCACCTTCATCAAGAGCCACTAAGCCAAGAGTTTCACGCACAATATCTTTTAAGTCCTCCCGTATCACATCGTTGATGCCAGAGCGATACCAGTATTTTCGTGCGTAGAGCAGTTCTTGTGGCGCGGTATCTTCGAGTTGTACCAGGGTACACTTCGGGCATCTGACCAAGTGTAAGGGACATTTCCCAATATGATCTCCGGGCCTATCCACGAATGTCGAGAGGTAAAAATCCCCCAAGTCCACTACACTCGTTGTTTCGGTTTTACAGATTCTGCAAAGCCTCATAGTATCTTGGTCTTAACGCTTCCCAGGAGTTCTCCTCTGCCCACTGTTTCCCATAGAGAGAAAACTGAGAAATGTCTTTATCAAACCATTCGTCTATTTTTTCCGCTATCGCTTTCGGATTGATCTGTGCCCCATCTATCTGCTGAAGCCCGTTTGCCGCTCTTGTCCGATACATGCTCTCCGGCTTAAAGAGAAGTTCTTTTGGCATGTACTCGTTGAATGGGTAGATATCTGTGGTGATCACCCCTAACCCAGAACTCATGGCCTCTATAATCGGCAGACATATTCCGTTGTAGTTCTGCGGATAAATCAACACGTCTCCATTCGTCCAACACTGCCAATAGTTCTTAAAATTCACCTTCTGGACTTCTACTCTTTTGTCATCCGCGAGAAACCATGTCCATGAGTAGATAATCAACTTACAATCGTTTTTTACATAGCGCATGGCATCCATTAAAAGCGATGTTCCTTTCCGGCCATTTACTCCCCCATGAGAACCCGTATGTATGAAAACTTTTGCCTTCTCGCGCTTCTTCCATCGTAGCCTATCCGTATTGACTGGTATCGGTATGAAAATCTTATTGCCCTGCAAAATATCGTAGTCAAGTTTTGAGGGACAGAGAAGCAAATCGGGCGGCGCTGGTTGAGGGTCTGGGGTCATCTCCACCATCGTCACCAAGGCAGTTTTCACCCCTCGACTCCTTGCAAATTCTACCAATCCTCCATCGTAAAATGTCTCGATACTCAAAAGAATGTCTATATCTTCGGTTATCCAGTCTTGTATATCTGGCAGAAAAGTCTCATTCGATGGGACAATCTTGTGGTTGAACCTTGTGTATCTTTCGGGAAACGTCTGAAATACGCCATTTTGCACCAAAAGAATCTTCACGGGATTCAGATGTTCGGCAAACTCCCAAGAAAGCGTACCTAGTCCCGAATTATCCATCCGACAAATCATCCCTATGCGTTTGTTTGAAATTCCCATCCTGATTGCGTGAGCAAGTAAATACCGTCTTCACGAATATCTATTCTTTTTTCTCCTCCGATTACTGCGTCTTTGTAGTAAAATACAGGCTGATTGAATCCATATACAGCATAGCTTTTGCCCCGAACCTTATCTGAACAAATACACTCAATCTGTCTATCGGTCATCCCATTGTCTAAAATCCCCATCAAAAAATCCCTTCTCCAAATAGATGCTTCTAAGGATATAATGCAGATATTCCTGTCAGTCGCCCGAACAATGTCTCCCTCATATTCCACAAAATTATTCCTATAGTACGGGATGCCCCCGGCCTGAAGACTGAATCTGTCCACACCACGCTCTATGGAAAAAATCTTTGCTCGTTCAAGTAATTCTTGGTTTGTGGGCTTGAGCAGAAAGAAATCTTCTTCTAAAAGAATAAGATATTCTTCCTCTGCCTTACCCAGTATCCGCATCAACTGGTCGGACTTTTTCTCTCCTTCTTTCGCTACATCAATCTCGTACTCGCTACCATCAAATCTATTCCAAAGTTTCTCAAAATCTCCCAATAAGTATTTATACCGTTCACACGTTGTTACTATGTTTCGCATACGTTCTTTTGTCGTTTTTCAGTTTTGCTCGGATTCCATTCAGTTCCAAAATAACCTCTCCTAGATATGCCTTCAATTCGATATTCTTCGTTTCGGTCAAAACATCGTGGAGTGGATACATGCTTCTATGAACATCATAGAATTCCTGAAAAAGCGTGTGTTCTTCGGGACGTGGGGCACCTCCCTTCACTGCTTCTACTGCCAATCTATCCGTGTATTCTTCCTCGGTTATCTTAATAGTTTTCATATTTTCCTGGGTATAAGGTTTGTAAATTGTCATAGATGAGCTTTATTCTATCTGAAATATCTTCGACTCCAGAGAGCGTAAGAAATTGTCTTAATCGCTCTTTATCCTCATACATATAATTTCTGAATCCTCTCTGCGCTCCTATTCCCACGAAAACATCCCAAATAGAACCAAGGTCTAAAAAACAACTATTCGGAATCTTTCCATGAAGTCTCTGGATTAGAAGTGCTGTCGAGAGTCCTCCTGAAACAAGATATATACCAGGTTTTCCGTGTGCCATTGCCTCTTCATAGGCTCGCTCCCATGAACCATCCGTATAACAATTCGGGAACCCTATTTCTATAAAATGCTCGTAGTTAAGAAATGTCAGTCCTCGATGATACTTATTGCCTATGAAAACTACATTCTTCAGCGATTTCCAAAACTCTTGCAACTCACACGCCTTCATCGCCAAGTCCCAGACTTCTTTTTCGTAAAACTCCATTTCCAAACCATGCGAGTTCAGGTAAGTATCTATTCTTTTTTCTCCTATTGACCACTGGGGGTTTTTCAATACGGAACCGGAGCAGAAAAAATAGTTATCGGATTTGAACGTAAGCGATTCCTCAAGTTTCTCGCAAAGCTGGTGAGTGCAGTCAGTCCCTATGGGAAGTTTTCGGCCTCGCAACTCTCCAAGGATACACAACCATTCGCCATCTCCATACATCCCTTGTGAAAAGTATTCATTGTTTCGTATCTTTTCGATGTACCAAGATAATGGTTTGTCATGGATTACCATACTTCGGCATACTTTCTGGAATACTCAAGTATCAAAAGTCGCTTACAGATTCTGGAAAGATTCTCTCCCACGGGCCTCCAGGTGTTCGTCGGATCGTGTGCGTCCCCATTAAATAGTGTCCCCTTGAATGATACGCATATTCCCCAGTCAAACTCTTTGTCTGCAAACGGAAGTGGCTTTATGGCATCTACAATAAGAAACCTTTTCGTTGAATGACGGTTCTTCGCAATTTCTACATATTCGGGTACGAAATCTATTCCCGTATACTGTTCATCCGTAAACCAATGAGCGATCCTTCCGGGGCCACATCCGATGTCCAAAACACTCCCCCGTACACAGTCTTCGATGATGCTTTTGTGAAGCTTATTTACCTCTTCCCATGCAAAGTTCGGTATAATGGATTCAACGGGGTCTTTGAATTCTCGTAATCTCTCTCGCCAAAACTCTATATCTTGAACTGCTCTTATCATATTACCAAAACGATGAAGGCGGTATCTTGGAAATCTTTATTAAATGTTTATATGTTTTTACAGTATCCATAATTTCCTGCATTAAGCCGTCTTTCAGTGTAGTAGGATGCAATCTCCATCCTTGCAGAGTTTCACGCGAGACAATAAGATCATTCGATACAGCTTCTTTTCTTGGATTTTCTAAATAAGATATCTCGACTCCTGTTAACTGATATACCAACCTGGCCAGTTCAAGAATGCTGTGAGTCTCTGTCATTTGATTCACGATTTTCACTCTATCTTCTGGTGGATTTTCAATCGCAAGTCTCACACACTGTACTGTATCCCTTATGTGTATAAATGCTCTTGTCTGATTCCCCGTTCCATAAACAGTCAATGGATACCCAATTGCTGCCTGTACAAGAAATCTATTTAAGACCGTCCCATAATCTCCATCGTAATCGAATCTGTTTATCAGATATGGATGACTTTTTGTCTCATCGGTATCCGTTCCCCACACAATTCCCTGATGTAAATCGGTAATCCTTAATCCGTTGTTTTTGTTGTAAAAGTAGAACAGATATTCATCCAAAACTTTCGTTGTATGATACACACTTCCCGGATCGGGCGGATAAATTACCTCTCGGCCCTCAAACTCTGCGTATCCTTCCGGGATTCTTCCTTTATACCCATACACCCCCATTGTTCCCAGATGAACAAGATGAATATCCAGTCCAGATTCTACGATTGCCGCCAGAACATTATGCGTAGCATTTACATTATTATCTACTGTGTATCGTTTCGTTTCCGAAGACTTCATTGAATATGGAGCTGATCTTTGTTCTGCAAAATGCACAATCGTATCTGGTTTTTCTTTTTTCAAAAGCTCTAAAAATCTGTCATATTCTTTTGCTATATTCAACTCCTCATATCGTAATCCATACCACGCCCCCATTCTCTTTTCTATAGATGAAATCGGTGTGAGCGATTGTATGCCGAGTTCCGCATCAATTTTTCTTCTGGAGAAATTGTCAACGATAATAACTTCGTAATCATGCTTGCTAAGATGCAACGCAGTCGGCCAACCGCAGAATCCATCTCCACCTAGTATGAAAACCTTTGCCATACATGTTCAAAAATATAGTATTGCAACAACTTCATTCCTTCCATTAGTATACTGCTTGTAATAGATATCTTAATACTTCCCGTTATCAGAAATAATATCAAGAAAAGTATGAAGAGTGAGTATATCCTATAAAGTAGGGCTTTTACCGCAACGCTTTTGAATGAATACCGCACTCTCCACAGGCGTTTTTTGTCCCACGCCATCGTCCCGCTCTCTCTGTTTCGTTTTCGTCTTTTTCTGGCGTAGAACATAATGAACACCCAAGCGACCTATATCCATCTCTATAAAGTGGATGCACTGGTATCTGATTCGTTGCCAAATATCTCCAGATATCAGTCTCAGTGAAATCCAATATGGGGTTTATTTTTACCAATCCGTTTTTTTCTTCAATGTATTGAAAATCCCTTCTCGTTATTCCCTCTGTTTTTCTGATGCCAGATATCCATGCATGATATCCCTGTAGGGCTTCCTTGGTTTTTTCGACTTTTGGCTCTCCACAGCACTGTCCATTATCTTGCCAGAATGTATAAGATTTATAGTTCAGCTTATACTGCTCAACAATCACTCTGGCAAATGTATATGTTTCTGGAAATTCTGTATTCGCCATGACACTGAATATGGGTATATCACGCTTTACTGAACACACAATATCTAAAAGTACCATTGAGTCCTTTCCGAATGAACAGCCAACTATTATATTCGGATATTTTTGGATACAATCTCTCACGAGATTCTTCGAATCGTTGATTTTCTTCTTAAATGTCATACAAGCATAAGAGTATCCATACTTATTACTGGCTTTCTCGTCATCCGTTGGATTTCCTTAGCTTGAAACTCGGTGCTTTCGATAAAGAGTTCCGTTCCTGATTTCTCGTAGTATTCTGCTTTGTGAATCTCACAGGGTATTTCGCTGGTACGCATAATTAGGTTTTTGAATTTAATCCCATGTTTTTCAAGCCATGTTCTTGTTTCTTCCTCATGCTCTGCATATCTTCCCGTAACAATGGAGTGAATAGTTTGTCTCGGAAGGTGCAGTGGCGGCGTGTGTTCCACAAAATACTTATATTTTACTCCACTGGTTTTCTCAGCTTCCGCCTCTGATGGAGTAGGCTCTACACAAAGAATCCCATCCATATCCACACACGAATTCTCCAGTATCCCATGATTCATTATATTCCACGCGAACACTCTTGGTTGCGGGAGAATTCTTGCGTACATATTTACAAATCCCTCACTCCCAGGCTCACAGTAAATACAAGCGTATAGGTAATTGAATTTCAAAGGCTCCAATAATTCTTTCACTTTTATCATACTTGTTCCACTCGCAACAGAATCATCAATAACAAGTATGGAGTATGTTTCAGAACTTCCAGTGTCTCGCGCTCCTCCACGAATAAACTGCAATCCGAGCTTCATATCCACGATCCCCAACCGACAATTCAATATCTGCGCGAGAATAGTTGCAGGAAAAATTCCGCTTCTAGCTATACCTGCTACCATATCAAAATTTGGACGAACTCGCGGAAGTCTTGCGGCAAGTCGTAGGCAGTCTTTGTATAATTGGTCGTAACTGATGAATTGCATTAGTGTTTGAGAACAAAATCTGCTAGACCTCTCTGACGAATACGATTGAATTCCTGCTCGTTTACATAGGTGTCTTCTGTTGTATGAAATCTCCAGCCGTCTTGTATGATTTCCTCGTATAAATATCCCAAGTCCATTCCCTGATCTTCCGCGCCGTGAAAGAAAAACTCAATGCAAATTTCCTCTATATCGGGGAAACTCTTTTTCATTCCCCTCCAGACAATAGGTTCACCCAATTCCACGTCTATTTTGATTATTGCCTTTTTGTGCTCAGGATTATATTTCGCCAGGAGATCGTCTATGCTTACTCCTTCAAAATTTACTCCATGTCCCCTATCATAAGTTCTAGTGAGAGAACCCGTGGCTTCACATTCCAAAAATCGTACCTTGCCGCTTTTTCCTGCCACTACCGTATTCAGGCATATCGTATCCAGTCCAAATTCCTTTACATTCTTTTCTAGGCAGGGAAACCCAAGAGAGTTCGGTTCTACGGCTATCGAACAAAATGGTTTCTTTTCTGATACCACAGGAATTGTCATACAGCCTATGTACGCTCCCACATCAATATAGATATGTTCTGGCGTAACCTTTCGCCTGAGCCATTCCTGTATGCCAGTCATAGTACCATTATTCAAATCATTCACACTCACAAACTCCATTCGTTCCGCATAGGGCGTAATATAAGGATTGATAATACCCGGCTTATATTCTTCATAAATCCTCTCAATCTGCAAAATAGCTTCTGGGTCTGATAGTTTCATATAATATGTTCTTCCTGTAAAACTCGGAGCATTTCTTTCACGCGGTGCATATAGGTATGGTTCTTTTTGCAATGCTCGAATCCCGCCATTCGTATTGCTTCGCGTTCTTCGTCATGCTCCAAGTAATAATCAATGATCCGTTTTAGGTTTTCAAAGTCTCCTAATTTATATTGTATGAAATGCTCGTACGGCGTGAACTCTTCATCTAAACCCTCGACTATCGGATGAATAAAGAATCCTCCCCTCCCAATGATTTCGTAAATCCTGTTTGACCAATAGTGGGGACTACGCACACTGTCTCCCACCACTATCTTGAGTGTTCCACATAAATCGTTAAGGGGGTCATGTCGTATCTCTCCCGATTGTCCAAAGTGTTCGAATCTTCCTCCGTATGTATNCTTCAAAAACTCAATAAGTTGTTTTCGGTACGGCCATATTTCCGAGTAGACTGAGCCAACAAATCCTATCTGTGCATCCGTCGGATATTTCTTTCTTGAAATGTATGCCTCCGGTTCGTAGATTCCCTGCCGCAAAAGCCTATGATTCACCNTTGCACTCTTAAACTCCGCATCATGTCCTCCGTCCGTGGAGAAAACGATGTCCGCCTTGAAAATCGGGTTGAAAAGTACATGGTCTTCTCGTCTCATAATCCCAAAAAATATGTTTGTCAGCCATGCAACTATCGGTTTACCACTCTCCAAAACTGGCTTAAACAAGTTCAAGAGCACATCCTTTTTATTCTTTTCGTCGTTTTGAAAATCTCCCTTTAATCGTGCTTCTTCGGTGAGGATAAAATCNCAATCCTTTGCAGCCTCAATAACTTCCTCAGCCGTCACGTCGCACTCATTCAATGAATTAACTTCGTGCCCCAAGGATTTCAGCGTATCGGCGATATATTCAGCATTCGGACACCATCCCAATGGCGAACCTTCTCCAGCAAAGTTCCCGACATACAAGATTCTCATAGCTCATTATCGGAAGAAAGTCCCCAGTAAAGGTCAAATATCCAACACACTTGCGGAGCCCTGCATTTCTCCATGAACTCCTCTCTGTCCTTAACAGAACCACATCGGAACTTTGCGAAAAGCAATAAGTCGCATTTCGTATCAATCGTTTTAATATCACATCCTTCTTGGTATCGAATCACTTGATGCCCAAGCGTTTCCAGGCATTTCGCTATCTCCGGTTCCCCCACCGACAGTTGGTTAAAGTTCCCAACGTATGCGATTCTCATTTCACCAAGATTACAACAATAAGCTCGCTTTGTCTTGAAGATTCATAGGAAATGTTTATGGAATCCAGCCTGCATTCTCCAGAGCATTTATCTCATCCTCCGCTTCCTGTATCGTCAGGAACTTCAGGAGCTTGTACTGTCTTTTCGGCATGTTTTCTTGCGTGAACCGATAATCCGAATTCTGATTTAGCGATGAATCCACATGCCTTGCATTCCAAAGGGTCTTCTACTACTGGCGGCGGAGTAAAATCATCCTGCGTTCTAACATCGCTTACATACTCGAAATCATTTCTGCGATTTGAATCCTCCTGAAGTGTTTGCCATTCCTGCTCTCCCATGTCAAAGACATATCCATCTTTCTTTCTCCGAACGTAAATAAATCTTTTCACTGGTTCCATAGGTATTTTTTTATATTGTACTCCGTAAGATAAAACTTCTTTTCTTACTATCTCTCGCATGACATCATCCGAGAATTCTTTAACGGGAAGATTCGCTCTTAAAGAATCGTAGTAACTTCTCCCTTTCCATTTAGCTTCGGGGTCATAAAGATCGTATCTTGCGGCCTTCCGCTCCCTATCCACCTTGTCCTTCAGTCCGTAATGCTTGAGGAATATCGGGAGATACACTCCATAAAAATAGTACTTTTCTGGTATCATCCCGCAATGCACGGGCTGTTTATTCATTGAAAGGAATCTCTCGTCCCATCTCCATATCCGCGAATCCCAGAAAGACATCTCTGGAGAATATCCGTGGTCTACAAGATTCACCACAAAGACGTATCCGCCGTCATTCTTGCCCAGGGCTTCGATGATCTTTTCTTTCGTGAGATCGGGGTCATACACTTCATCGGCATCCAGGGGTAAACAGTAATCTGGTTTCAACTTCGAGACATGATTCCGTATCAAATTCTCTTTGATAGCTGGCTGAAGCTTTCCCCATTCGCGTTGATCCTGATAGTATTCGTAACCGTATTTTTTCAGTAATCTTTTTTCGTTGACTCCTGCGTTGTTCAAACAGAATACCGCATCGTCGCAGAGTCGTTTGAACTCTTTGAGTGTGGCCTCAAGATACTTTTCATCAGGCCCGATAACTCCATAGCCGATAAGTCTCATTTCTTTTTTCTTAGGGACTCCATGTAGTGAGCATACTCTCGTCTGTCGGCTGGCTTAATCCTTCCATCACGTATCGCTTGTTTGATTCGTACTTCTAGTTTCCTGTCCAATTCTCTGGCCTTGTCTGGATTTATTTCCATATAAGAACCGTCCAACCTGTTCAAGACCATATTCGCAGCTTGTTCGGCTTGACGATTTTCCTCTGAACTCCATTCATTACTACCGTTTTTCGTTTTACTGAGAACATCCTTAGCCAACTCAATCTGTTTTTCGTGAAATTCGTCCTTAACCAATCGCATCGGGTCTTCGTAGACCGATTCGGAGATTTTATTTATCTCGTGTTGTGTTTTTTCGTCAATCATCTCTTTCTCACTAATTGTATAGCATCTCTGTCCCCGTCCACTGAGAGATCGGGAGGATACTCAATGTGTCCCCTTGCCACAGCAAGTTCAGCCTCAAATGCCCTCTTTTCTATCTCTTTCTTCTTCTCTTGTAGGATGAGGTCTTCTTCCTCGTCCTTAGCGGTTTGAGGTTTCCATTCCCTCATTATTTCTCGGTAGGCTTTCCCGTCCGAAACTCCTATAAGTTTGACTCTTCTATTTGGATCTCGCACAACTTGATCTGCTTCTGTAGCCTCCGCAGCAAACATATCTCCATTTGTTTTCTCGAAAAAGTAGGTTTTCATATTGCGTTCACTTTGTGTTGGGTTCTTCAAAGTGAATAAAGAACCCAACCACAATACAAGACTATGCCGTTGTTGCCGAGTTGCTGACGTTTATCGCAACACCCGCACCCTCCCGAACAGTTTTGACACCATAAATGATGTCGGCGACCGTCAAGAGCCCCAGGTTACGAATTGCATTCTCCGCCTGCACACGCACGCGACTCCCACCTTTCGTCTGTACTGCGTACCGATGACATTCGGGCATGAGAAGCATGTTTCGGAATGTCAGAAGCGCAGAGACTACTCGGCTGGATACATACACCGGGATACCGTAGAAACGTCCCACCAAACCGCGCTGGAAATCCTTTTCAGGAAATCCGCCAGTTACCGAGGCGCCGTTGTTTAGTGTCCCGCGCATTGACGCATCGTAGAACTTCTGCACGCCTGCAACCTGTGTCCAGAAAGCAGTCGGCCTAAGGAAGAACGCGCCGTCATTCTGCACATCAAAGTTCGTGTCAGCGAGTTTGTTGATCGCCTGGCGAATGTTGAGGTCAGAAAGAGCGGCAGATGTTGCACCGACAGTATTGGTCGTAAGATTCGACCAAAGAGCGGCTAGAGCATCCTCAAGGGCAATGGAGAGACCTCCTGCGGCCTTACGGGCATACTCCATAGAGTAGTCGTAGTTCCGAGAAATCTGTACCAAGTCCTTGTCTCCAACGATGTAAGCGGAATACTTATGCGTATCAACCGTAAGTGTCGTATCAACTTGCGCTGGGCCTGCGGTTGTGATTTCTGCACCCTGCGTTGTTTGGGTCGAAACCGTCAACGCATTCGTAAAGAGATCTGGGATGTGCGCAATGTCTCCACCCGCAGCCATATACGAACTGATGTCCGAGCAGAAATTCGCAAAGACTGACTTTGCAAACAGCTCCTGATCAACCAGTCCAGGCCAAACCTCATTTATAAATCCAGCTAAATCAGCAGCAACAAAAGGATCTGTAGTTACAGCCATTTTTCACTATGCCTTTTTACGCCTTCTTGTACTTATCCATGATTTTGTCGAAGTTCTGCTTGAATGAGTCCTTATCCTTGATAAGTTCCGAAACAGGCTTTCCTTCAACCATCGTGGATCTATTTGAAGGCGTTGGAACAGCAGCAGATTCTTTCGCCTTCGACCTAGTTGCCTCGATACCCGCTTTGACTATGGGATTATCCAATAGTTTCTCCACGGGCATTTTTGCGGATTCGGCCATCTCGCCAAGAGAAAGAATTTCCTGTTCGGAATATCCTTCGTTCTTGAGCGAAAAGGCTTTCTTCCAATCGAGGACGGCAGGTTGAGTATCCTGCTTCTGCTCCTTATCTCTAAACTTTTGAAGGTCAGCTTTGGTCTTTTCGACCTCGGCCTTCGCTTCTTTCAACTGGGCGTAATGGGCTTTCGCCTTTGCCTCCCAGTCAACGGGTCCTTTTTCGGTTGTACCCTCAACCTCTGTGGCGTTTTCGGAATCCACAACTTCCATGATTACATCTGCCATATTTATGCGACGGATAGCTCTCCGTCAGAGTGTTATTACGGGGGTTCGCATCCCCCACTAATTATTGAATATCTATAAGATTTTCCGTAAGAGCGTTCTCCGACACCTCTTCTAGGAGTTCTTCCACCGGTTCTTCTACGGGTATTTTACTCTCGATAAACTGAACAAATTTTTCTTGTGTCAGTCCGATAGGCAGATACCACGGGGTCGTAATGGGTTGTTGTAGGCATTATCTATTTTCCTGGTCAAAAACGACGGTAAGGTTTCCTGCGGTTCCCGTAGCCGTAACTACGGTGATTCCCGTCTTGCAATCCACGCCGTATTCCAAAACCCGCCCGTTCAATTCGACCGTATCCACAGTTCCTAGAAGTTTTCCGGTTGCGTCAATGCCGTCGTACACCGCTGCGGTGTTCGACGCTGCCCCGACATCATTTATGACGATACGATTAAGGAAAGCGGCCCCGGACTTTACCAAGGTTGTCGCGTTCGTTGTGATATTTGTGGCTGGCATATTAGAGATATTCCCTCTTTGAAGGTTGCTCAAGTTTTTCTTCAGCCACCTCTAGAGGTTTTACAAGTCTTTCTTTAATAAATAAAATGACAGCTTTTATGCGTTGATATTCTGTATCGGGAGTATCTTCAAGTTTTATTCTGAATTCTTCAAGCAGTTCCCGATACGATTCAAGAAGTTTTTTATCTTGCCTGGTCATATCGCCATTGATCTCGATGCCGTAACTAATTCATTCGGCTGCTGTTTGGCTACCGACCCCGCCACAGGAGCCTGCATGGGTGGCATAAGTTCCGCACCTGCCAGAAGTTCTGAAGAATCCTCCCCTGACGTATCCAGTGCTCGTGCAAAGATTCTCCTCAAAATCGGATGTTGCAAAATCATAGGATTGGCTCCGAGAGTTTGCATAGCTGTTGTCAGCGTCGTGGTCTTGGTATTTATATCCACTTGTTCTCCAGTGATAATCATATCCACGGTTTCCTTGAGGTCTTCGTAATATGAATCGGGAATTTCCAATGAGATTTTAGTTCCAATGGTTTGCTTCGCTTTCATTACAACTTCGTCCAGCTGTTCAATTGTTTCTATTCTTCCGAAAAGATTTCCTATCTGATCTCTTGCAAGAGCATCCGCCAGTGCGTTTCTCAACATCATAACCTCTTCTTCCGAACCTCCAACAATCATTTGATGAACCTTTTTCTTATCTTTTTTGAATTCGGGAATAATGAGATCAATAATCAAATCCCGCAAGAATAGTCCAACTTCTTCGCGCTTCATATCAAAGTAACTCGCGACGGCCTGTTGTTGGATAAACGCCAGCCTGAATGGAGTCCCCGAAGGCAAGTTAGCTCCCGTAGCTATTTCGTACGAAAATGCCAGCTTATCGGCCTGGAGCAACCAGAACTGGAGGTCTTCCCGCATGTTCGGCGCATTCCGATCTTCCACTCCCACCTTTGTAATCTCCGATTGGACTTTAATAATATCCCCATCAAAAGCATCGGTGAGAAGATTCTTCTGCAAAATAACATCCCGTGTTTGAAAAACTTGTTTAGAAGCCCAATGCTCGACTTTCGCCAGACGGTTTACGATTTCGTTCACCCGTTCCTGCACATCAAAAAGTTTTTCAACGATTCCTCTTGCAAGCCATCGTCCTGCAATCCGCTCCCAGTGTACCTCACGATACGGAAATTCCGGGTTCTCTTGTGTGTATAATTTTACGATTTCCAATTCCTTCCTCTGTTTGCTGAGATTTCTGTTGATATCAAGATGAAGCCCGGCTGCGATACAAAGATACCTGACAAATTTTTCCGGATCACCTCCCTCATACGCCTCAGATTCCTGAATCCAGAGATAGGATTCGTAGACCGTGATGTATGGTTCATTTGTCTCCGCGTGTTTAGCGATAACGCTTTCGATTGCAGCCTTGTCCCATTTTTGTTTTCGCAGTTCCGTGGGAGTATATTCGTGCTTCTCAATGACATCTGATTCCTCCAATGATTCCACGGATTGATCATTTATCAGATTTTTCAGATCAACAAGATAAACTTTCTTGTTCACTGCCTTTACAACCACCGAACCATATATCGGGAGTTTAGAGACAATCTGATTCAAAAGCTTCCCTACACCATGCGTGCGCGTCCACTGTTTCAACTCCTTCCCGAAGAGCCATGCCTTGACGCGGTTCGAGGCTTCTACGCGCAAATCTTTTGTGTCCAAATCTATGGCCTTCGTTGCCACGTCACATCGAGGAGCGGCCACATTGTAGAAGAATCTGTGGAATCCTTCGTTATCTCTCTCGCCACCCTCCAAAAACTTTCCTGCGTAATACTTCTCAACGCGCAACAGCGTTTCCCGTTGCGAGTATTGAATCCCCGGAAGAATCTCAAATCCTAGTTCGTTGAAATCCGAAACTATTTTATGAATCCTCGATTTTACGCCTTCGGTCATCTGTATTGAAAGTGCCTTGTCTTAGATCTGATTTCTGCTAATTGTTCTTTTTGAAAGAATAATCTTTTATCATTTATCGGATCACCCTCCAGCTCCCAACATGCAAGAGCCAACGACATCACGCAGTCATCATGTTTCCCACTCGGAGCCTCATACTTCAATTTCGTATCTTTCACAACCCCAAAAAACTCTAATTCGTCGTGCAATTCCTTGAGGATGGGAGGGATTTTGATTCTTCCATGCTCAATAAGTAGCGCAAGTTTTTCGATAATGTCTTGTTTTGATTTTTGTGTAAAGTGATAATCCGTTACCGAGAATCCCGTCCGCACTAATTCGTCAAAGAGAGGTTCTCCAAGTCCAGTAGAATCAATAATGACTTTTGCAAATCCATATTCCCTGACGTAACTCTTCAGCCTTTCTTTTTGGAAAACATAATCAAGCTGGTTGGATCGTGAGAATGCAACAACTTCATGTGTTATTTTATCTATGACGGTGATAACATTAAAATCTTTATGCTTTGCAGGGTCCCAACCTATCAGATACTCGTGTTTGGGATTAAACGCCTTTAGCTCTCCTGTTTTTATTCTCGAAAGATTTTTAAAAATTGTTCCCTCATCTTCTCGAAACTGTGCCAGATAATCCGATTTCCATATAAAGTAGGGGGTTTGCTCTTTGATCTTTCGCAGCTCCTCCACCGTAAACGCTATGGGATTATTGGTTCCAATCACATTTCCGTTTTCATCCTCGATAGCCGTTGGAACATGTATGGCGTAGTATCCGGGTTCCTTATTCAACGCTCTTTGGTACATTTCGTATACCCAGTTTTTTCCTTGAGGGTTTCCGGCTATGAGAACCTTTGGCTGCCACATCTTTCCGAGATACCTATACTGCTGACGGACGTTCGGCTGGACATACTGGTACCAAATCACATCATCCATGTCCGGGCCTTCATCAAAAATCGCCAGCCACAAGCCCTCTCCTTTCAGGTTATCTCTGGAATCTGCGGTCTTAATCTTAAACCATGCTCCATTCTGTTCATTCTGAATCATGGGCTGATTAGAGGCCGAGGTAGGTTTCAAATACGAAAGATGTATATCAGCCCATAATCGGTTGTAATCCCAGATTCTGTGGCCAAGGTCATACGATGGCGCAATCAGCCAGACCTTCGATTGGGGGACATGTAAATACGCATTGGCAATATCTGCACAGAATATCGTCTTTCCAACCCGCTTTCCTCCGGGAATCACCAGAAACTGGCAATCAGACCTGTTCAGTAACTGTAACGCTTTCTTCTGCCAATCCAGGGGATAGTACCCTATCGTCTCCCTGATCTTTGCGAGATTGATTTTTCCTGAAGGATTCTCTAAAAGCGTAGATTCTGCATTTGTCGGAGCAGTAACGCTTGGTGCTTCGTTGGGACTCAAGTTGTTTTCCGCAGTATTCACAAATCATCGAGTTCTGATTAAAAAGTTGATCCATTTACGGTAAATCCACATGGGCAGCCACCAGGGTTTTTTTACCATCAACCTATCCAAGCTCCTTTGGGCAACCGCCTTGGCAATCTTTCGGAACTTCTTTTGTTTCTGTGATTTACCCATACACTGTAACGGTAAGGAAAATACAGAGGAGATGTAGGGGCTATAATAATTGTTTCCTCGATTCGTCTGCNTGTATCCNACCCCCCATCCGTTATCACGTCGCACAATGTATATTATGCGACGCCTACATACATTTTTGGCTTATACTAGCCTTTTTTTGGTATATCTTCCAAGTCTATTATGAAGTTTCCCATCATGTATTTACCCTGCATGTCAATCTTATCAGTGTACATCGCTTCTGTTTTACCTAGTAAGTCAAGGGCCTTTAAGCTCACATGGGGGTTTTGCCTATTCTCTGTATGTTCTTGTAATTTTTTGAGGACATATCGCCTAGTTTCATCTCCCGGAGGTATAATTTTCTGTAGTGCTTTCTGCACACCACTACTATTCACTATTTCTTTACCAGTATTTGATGCACTTGAAGCTAGGTACTTTCCTCCTCTTGATCCTATCTTGCCATATTTGTTACCTATAGGCTTATACTCAAAGCCTCCTTCTATGAAATCCTTGGCTATTCTTTCGTTGGCTTGCTTTATTCTTATCCGGGCCATGTTTATTTTTTTAGGGGTATCAAGTATCGGGTTATGGCTTAAAATAGGGGTTTTATCTCTTTTTAGCGTTACTTATCCACATTTTGGGCTTTTTGGGGCCTTGCGGCGCTTGACGGGGTTTATGGGTATGCT
>C687J35021_10000262_pt1 | contig 40832 bp, 65 predicted proteins | sample RifCSPhighO2_12_FD_35021 | JGI IMG/M metagenome (IMG submission 35021) | reverse complement strand
AGGCTTACTGAAATAGAAGGGCTTAAACTTACACTAATGCTCGGAGACAGAGAAGGGCTGAGACTAACTGAAACCGATGGACTAAGGCTTGGAGAAATACTCTCAGAAACTGCTGCGGCTTTTATCTCAACTCCTATTCCCCCTACCTGATTAGCTGCCGTTTCCCAATCCATATCTATTGAAATATCATTTTCAGGTCTATACTCTGTAGCAGCGGCAACGCTTACATCTTCCGATAATCCTAACGCCGTAAAACCAGCCCCAACTATTGCTTGATCAGATATACCAAATGCTCCAAAAGCCGCATTATTTACATTTCCGAACGTCGCCAAATCTATTATTAATGGAGGATTACCCGTTTCATCTTTTTCTGCTACCGATTGAACTATTGCCCCCGATCCATTAGAACCCGATGTGTCAACATTAGAAAATTCATCAACAGACCAAGCGACAAACGATTGATTCTGCCCCCCAAAGTCAATACTAATTACTCCAGTTTGACCGCTTGAAACCATAGTGCGAAGAGTTGATACTTTCCTTCTTGATGTTCCTGACGTATCGTAAACAATATTATTTACAGCTTCCCACGTTGCCCCTGTGCTTGTAGCAGTAGGAGTATTGGGATTAGTAGTAATATCGGTTTTACTTACTACGGTTAATAAAATTAATCTGTTTGCTGATAAAGTTATAGAGGCGGTTGATGATCCGCTACCCCCATCGCTATCCGTACCTGTAGTAAGATTTGATGCGGTTATATCCCCTATTACTTCACGAATGGCAAGATGTACTCCTGCCCTATCATCAGTACCCCCAGATGAATTAAAACCTACTGGTCTTGCTCCCTGCCCTGCCGTAGTCTCCCGAACTACATGAAAAGTAAATGATCCAAAATCAATACTTTGCAAAGATGTACTGTTTGCTCCTGCTGGAACTGGGTCGTTCCCCCCCCAATATCCTCCCGCATATCTGACGCTATTCGTTCCAGGAGATCCATCATCTATATTTTGTTCTGAATACGCACCAGTTCCGCTTTGATGAAGTCTTATTAAATGAGCGGGTATTGTATTTTCAGTAGCAGTTACCGATATGGCAACCGCATACATCACTGATGTATTATTAGTTCTGTTCACAATAACCGCTTGAGTTCCCGTTGGAATTCCTGATCCTAAAAAGTAAGCCTGAACAAAACCTGGTTCTGTAACAGTATCAACGGCATAAGCGCCTGGAATAATCGGAACATTTACACCTCCATAAGTAACCGAAGTTGTATAGTCTACATCTCTTATTGTATTAACGAAAATTAAAATACCCCGTGGTGTTCCAACTGGTGTATGATCCCATGTAAAAGAGGCTTCGGAAGCCGATCCTGTTGTGCCTGTATGGGATTCTGAACTAGCATCATGTACTACTGCCATTTATACTCCTTTCTTAAAATTTGTTATAAAATAACTTTTAAAACCACAAAAAAAACCGCCCTATAATAAACAGGCGGTTTAATGGATGTGTTATCCTAATAAACTTATATTAATTAAACTATAGTCTACTAATTACATAAAAAGCAATCCTATTTGAATTTAGCTTCATGAATTTCTAAATTTTTAATATCTTCATCGGACCAACCTTTTACGGGGGCAAACTTCCTAACTAACCATGAAACGGGGTGAATTTGCTTCGGCCATTGTTTATTCCAAAATAAATCTTTCACTCTTTTTTTAGTACGAGAGACTTCGTTACCCGATTGGGGATATGGAAAGCTGAAATTGCCTCCCTGAGTTCTAAAGAGATGGGCGTACCAAGTCTTATGATTTACCAACACACGTCCACCTGAGAGCCATGTTTTACAGGCCGTTTCTATCCCTTGTGCCCCCCAGCTTCCCAAATTTTCATCACAAATATCCAACTCCCAATATTTTTCACGGGTTAGCATAAAACAGCTTCCCTGCAAAGACATTGATTCAGTATAACCTTTTTCTTTCTTATCTTTAATATATTGTGCTCTATGCTTCCAATCCTCAAAATATTGAAAATGTGGGGTGGAATCAAAACAATAAGACGTACTCTGGGGATTGTGTTTTCCAATCCAACGCATCTTACGATGTAATCTATGACTTCTACCGCATTTTTCACATTTTTTGGGAGTTGGGCCTTGATATTTTGTCCAACCACATCCCGTTTTATAGCACTTCCAATCAAAAGCCCATAAATTCCTCATAATCGGTACGGCGGTCACATTATCTCCAACTTCCTTAAAAAACTCTATCATTTTACGGTCAAACCCTTTATCAAAAGCACAATGGCCGTCGGCTTTCATAATATAAAATGCTCTTGACAATTTTACCCCAAGATTGGTTGCCATTCTTTGTCCGATAGCTTGATTAACATAAATAACATTCACATCTGAATGTTGTACTAAAGAAGGATTTGCCCATTGTCCATCTAAAACTACTATAATTTCTGTTTTATCCTCTTTATTTTTCAGAATATCTTCAACAGTATTCTTTACAAACATTTCATTACGAGCTGGAATAACAATACTAAGTTTATATTGACTACTCATACATTTTTTTGAAGTATTTAATCCAATAATTTCTATTAAAGTTTGTCTTACTATGACATTTCTGACAAAGAGTAATTAAATTACCAGGATTATTATTCTTTTTATTATAATCAATATGATGAACTATCCAACCATTCTTTTTACAAATTTGACAAATAAAACAATCTCTAGTTCTTATCGAATGTCTTAATAATTTTGTCCAATCAAAACCATAAAGTTCAAAAGATTTACCACCACGCCAAAGACTGCTTTTTTCCCTCTTATGGGCTTCACTATTTTTTCTTCTATGTTCTTCAGATTGTTGTTTCCCTTTATGAGATTCACCTATCTTCTTTTTCCATTCCTTAGATAATTTTCTTCCTCGCATTTTTTTACTCATTTTTTCTTTCCATTCTTTGGAATGTTTCCTACCCTTATTATATAAACCAAGCTTTCTCCTATATTCTTCAGAACGAGGTGGTTTCTTTTTACCCTTATTAGACGTACTTATCTTCTTTTTTTGGCTTTCTGGCATTACATATCCCTTATGGCTCTCTCTCATTTTTTTCCTAGTTTCTTCCGAGGGATGTTTGCCAAAATTATGAGGTCGCTTTCCAAAACTGGGATTATGCTCTCCCCTTTGAAATCCTTTTATCCCTTTCATAAATATGTTATAATCTAATAAAATTAAAATTTCTAACGATTGCGAGGTGAATCAAATGGCGGAACTAACAATGAGTCCTCTTCCAAAAACAGCTAAAATTATACTTAACGGATCTCCAAAAACTATGCGTTTTTCCGAAGCAATGGAACAAATTCTTCTTGGTAAAAAAATTAGTAAACTTGAATGGGGAGATAGAGAATATTATGGATTTATGAACGGGGAAATCTTGAGTTTGCACAAACCTAATGGTAAAAATTACCAATGGATTATTAATCTTGGAGATATAAGTGGTAACGATTATATTGTTATTTAATTTTGTAAAATTAAATAAGGACATTGGGGTTGACCATCCTACCATAAGATTTTAAGATTAACTTTTCTCTTGAATAGATTGGAATCAATTGTTTATAACCCGTAAAATTATATTTCTTCATCTGATTATTGAAATCATATCTTTTTTTCATTAATTTTTAAATGTTCATTATTTATTTTTAATACAGTTTCAATTAATGCTTCCATATCGGTTGCTCCAATACTTGCCGCATATTTAGCTAAAGCTGGAACATCCTTATCCCAACAATGACTTCTCCAACCTCGTTTGTAAGAAATTGCCCTTAGATGCATCCCGTCAACCCTAGGATCGGATGACCAACCTTGTTGTAATTTGATGAAATTACTCCCGCTTTTTTGTGCAAGAGACATCAAACAATTTATGAAAGTCACTTTTAAAGCTGGATAAGAATTCTCTACTAACTTAGATATTTCACATTCAAGGGCCGAGAGAAGATGTATTTTAACTGTCGGAGCAACTTTTTCCCAAAGAATTTCTGCACAGGCCGTTGCCGTTTCTAATTCTCCTCCTACTAAAATCATTGGGTGCTGACGAGGATCTTCTGGGTTGGGATATTGATCTGGAATATAATAATTTCCCATTCCAACATACTCTACGCTTACTGCAATTTTCTTACCTGTTTTTTTAACTAATCTATCTGTTGTACCTGGCATGAGAGCAGATTTAATTAAAATTAGAGGAGTTTCAATCCACCCAACCACTTCTTCAACTATAGACATATCTAGAGTTCCGTCTGGTAAGGGGTCCGTTGGAACACACACAATAGCCATATCGCACTTATTTACTTCTTCTTTGGTCCCGATATTTCTTGAATAAATATATGCATTGGGAAAAACCTTATGATAAGCTTTTCCAACATATCCATGGCCAATTATAGCAATTTTTTTCATGGTGCTGTGTCAAAATCCAACTGACAATGTTTCCTCATCCCCTCTGGAAATACCTGTCGTAGATCCCAATCTGGTATTTCATTATATCTTATTTCTCGCCAATTGGTTGGTTTATTTTTAAAGTCTGACAGGTCACATTTAATACTTGAGAATGTTCTATTATGGCGAATATCTATATTGCAGCCTTTAGAATTCCATAATTCACAAACGTCATCTGAAAATCCACCGCGTCTTCGTGGTTTTGTGCCTGGTTCATAACCCCACACACGTCCCATTCTTGGTTCGCGACTTCTAAAATGATCTAGTCCCAGATCGTGGATAGCCTTCCACCTTTTTTTATAATGTTCTAGGGCGAATAAGCGATTAGCGCAAAGACAAGATAGCGGTCGCATATTATCATATCTAATTAACTTGAAATCCCACAACTTCCATCTCCAAATATTGTTATTGTAATAGAAAATATTATTTTTAGGTGGAACAAAATCAAAATGTGTACTACTATAGAGTACATCGTGTTCACAAAAGAAAACATAATCTTCTTTAGCATTTTCAAGAGCTGTCATAATTTCTAAAATATAAGTTGGATAACTACTTTCTCTATTTTTAAGGACAACTTTTGTATCCCCAAAATTCATAGGTTGTAAAGAAACAGCCGTAATTGGTAAGCTCGATTCTTTTATATATTTTTGGCAAGCAGAAAAAATAGGCTCTTTACAACGATTATTAGTGTAGTAGATGATGCCTTTTGTCATATTACCAATGTTTAAAAAACAGATAACTGAATTCCCGATCAAATCTTGTACTGTCTTTACTTCCTAAAACATACCAATTAGTGTAATCATAGGTTTTTGCATAAGCATCAACTATGTAACCCACCTGACGAAGTTCCCGATTTCCTTGAGTTGAATAATAATCATGTCCAGCAATCACCCCACCCCTTTTCACTTTATCCGACCATTTCATTAAATCCATCGCCACATATCCGAAACCATGATTCCCGTCGATATATACAAAATCAAGACTTCTTTTAGGAAAATCAGCCGAAGCCTCCATCGAGGTTTTGCGGATTAATTGACAGTTAGGATATTTAGCGGTACGTTCTCGCGCATACTCATAAACCGTATCAATAGTTTTTGCCCTTTCACCTGGAATGCTAATAATTTTACGGTAAATATTGTGTTCACTGTCCTTCCAGGGATCAACTCCATAAATTTCAAGTCCCGCCTCACAATAATCAATAATGTTTTGTGCCCACGCAACTCCAATTTCAACTCCCCTTTTAAAACCTATTTTTTTAAAGAAAGCAGGAAGTTCAGAACGCGTACAATCTGGAATCCAAAAAGGACGTCCCTTATGTTTTATTGCTTCACTGATTTTCATGGTTTAATTATTGCCCAACCGTTTTGGGGCAATCTATAAACTTGTAAATGGTTTTGGGTTGCAAATTCGTCAACGGCCCTTACTACTCCAAAAACTAACCCCGTTCGGGAAGCTCGTCTATTAGTATAATCGTCCCCCGTAAAAAACCTACCACGTTTAAGTTTAGGATACCAATCTTCCATGTCTCTTTTACACCCTTCATAAGTGTGGTCTGCGTCTATATAAATCAAGTCAAAATATTCATCGGGAAAGTCGCGTACCGCATCAAATGTATATTTTCTTACAATTTGAACAAAGGGTAAGCCCATCACTTTATACTTAAACCTATGTAATAATTTGTCCATGTCTGTCTGAGAGAAACCAGAATCACATCTAGCAATATTTTTATCATACTTCCAAACATCAACCGCCACAGCTACTTCTGGATTGTGTACAATCATCCTTCTGAAATTCTGTCCTGCAAATACTCCAAGTTCAGCAACCTTTTTACAATCATATTTTTGCATGAAAGGTTTCCAGACTCTACGATGACGTCTAATTTCCAATGCTTGTAAATCCCTAATAGGTTCAGGTATTAATTTAGACAATTCCATATTTTTTAAATAATTTCGTTAATCGCTTATTCATAATCGGAATTTTTAACTCATTCTTACCATACATTATAATGTCTAAAGCCCGAGTTTTTCCCCAATAAATTCTTTCTGGATGAAAATGTAAAACTTTGATCGGTTTTATGGTTGTAGGATAACAAAGAGCAATTTTACGTACACCAAAATTATAAGTATAATTTAATCTTTTAACTCTATTTTTGATGTTGAGCGTGTTTTTAGTTGTCATTTCCATCAAAACATCTTCCTCGTTTTTCCATATACCAGTTTTATAATTCTCATTTTTAGCATACATTACGTCTTTTAATGTTTGGTAAATATCCCCCGCTGTTTTTTTTATAAATGTGCTCCCACCATTCCAACGCGGTTTTCTTCCATAATCCGTGAGACCCAAATCTACATTATCTAATCCCAATTCTTGCTCGGTAATTACTTCCTGCTGATAGGCATCTAAATCGTGTAACCAATACAAATTATCACCAATAAAACCCATTTTAAAAAGATAGGCCGTCGTATCAACTTTTGTAGCTTGAGGAAAAAGTTTACAATAATTCTCCCCACCAATAATAAAGGCTCTAACCCCCATATATTTATAGGGAAAATTCGTTACCAACAATAAATCCTTCAACGGCCAACCCAACTCCAAACTATTTTCAATTTGGAGTTTTACGAGAACGCTTGTTTCTTTATCAAAATCCTCTTTCGGATTGATGTAAATTAGTAAATTTTTCATTTATGGGAAAATAAGGCTGTCCACTTAGCTTTCCAACCCTTAAACTTAAAATGTCCTGCACGTATATCGCTTATTAATTGTTTAAACGTTTCTGTTCGCTTATGGGGACGGTGAATCTCTACAATCATATTCTTTATTCTATCGGCCACGTTTCTAAATCCCTCACTCTTAAAAATTAAGCCTTCTGCTCCCTCTACGTCAACCTTCATAAAATCTACTTTCTTTATATTATTTATATTAAAAAATGTATCTAATCTCATTGTTGATACAATTTCTCCTTCATCGCTAGGCTTTTCTATCAAAGAAAAGGCTGATTGATTATTAGGATGATGATGTAAAATCATTTCTCCATCCTTATCCGCAATAGCCACATTAAATATTGAAACATTATCCCATTTATTAAACTCCTTGTTTCTTTTTAAAGCTTCAAAAGTAGATTTTGCAGGTTCAATCGAATAAACTCTTTTAACCTGCTCTCTAAAATAGTGAGTTACTAAACCAATATAAGCCCCAAGATCAACTACAATAGAAGAACGATCTATTCCTATATTCTCATAAATACGATCCATGTATATTTGCTTAAACATAGAACTTAAATATAACGACTCAAATGGAATATCTGGATAAAAAACTGCCTTTAAGCTCATAAATATTTATACTTAACTTTGTAATATTCCCTATGAACTGGAATAATTATGATCAACATATCAATACCAATTCAAGCTAAATCGGTCATTTAATAACTTATATAGTTTTGGTGACAAAAGATTAGTTTCTTTATATTGATCTGCTTGATGTTTTTTGGCTGGATGGAAATGAGCAATTTTTACTGGTTTTTCTGCAAAATTTATCTTCAATTGAACATGCCTTACCCCAATATTATAAGTAATATTTAACTTTCTAAAACGACTATGAATATTATTATAATTTTGAGGAATTAAATGATGATTTAAAGCATCCTCCTCATGAATTTTATACTTAATCATTATTTCTGTCATCCATTTAAAAGAATCTAGGGCACTAGGTTTAAAAAAAACATTTCCTAATTGAATTTTGGATCTATAACCATAATCAAGAAGAAAAAAATCCCTATCCAAGGGAGGAAGATCAAGATGTATTAACTGAAAACTATCAAAATCATGCACCCAAGTTAATTCATTAATAATCTTATTTTCTATAAGATGAATTGTAACAAAAAATTTCACAAAACGCCATATTCCATTATAAATCTGTTCATAATCAGACGGAAGATAAACTTTTGGATCAACCACTAAAGACTTAATTCCATGATACTCATAGGGGAAGTTTGTAGCTAAAATAATATCCTCTGGTTTCCAATAATCTAAACTATTATCTATTTGAATCTCATTCATTAATTCGCTATCCCGATCAAACGCCCCTCTTGGATGTATATAAACCATTAAGTTTTTCATAAATATTTATATTTTATTTTTGGAAATAATTCCTTCCAATTGGGTTCCCATCCTGGTATCGGCCAAAACTTCTCAACCACCCACTCAAAAGGATAAATCATATTCGGAATTTCATTATTGATAAAATGCTTGGTTAATAATTCCCGACTCCTCAATACGTCAATACTCCTTTTTAAATTATGACTTGATTTATTAGTTTGTAAATGAAAATGTTTTCTCTTACCGAAATGGGCGTACCATATATTTTTATTAACCTTTACTTCTCCCCCCCTCAACCAATATTTTAGACTAATCTCTATTTGTTCTCCCCCAAAACCAGCATAAGTTTTATCATCTAACAAACCTATATGTTTGAGAAAATATTCTCTATTTGCTACCCAACAACTTCCTTGAAACGTCATTGTATCATCTATCTTTTGGTCATTATAAATTTTCCAATGATGGAAAGGTATTAACGCATAACCCCATTTAGTTTCCCCATTAGGAAAAGTTAAATAATGATAGTCATAAAAAACCGTCTCTCTCTTTATTTCCCAATTGACCTCATTTAATACATATCTTCTAGGAACCATCAACCAACTTTCTTGACAATCTTTAGTTAAAATTTCATCAAATCCTTGAGCATATAAACAGTGGGCGTCGCTTTTTAGAATAAATTTTCCCTGCGCTTGTTTAATTCCTTCATTTATAGCCGTTCTCATTCCCCGATGTTCATTAAATTCAATTACTTTCACCCTTTTATCTAATTGCTCTGGTTTCCAACCATCTAAAACCACAATAATTTCTATATCTTCAGTTACGCTCTCAAAAATAGAATTTATTGTTTTATCGAGAAAAGGCTCATAATAAGCTGGAATAATAATACTCAACATTTTAGTGGATTATTCCAATATCATAATATTTCTTCCTAAAAGCTTTCCCATCCCCCCAATAGGGAATTTTATATCTAGGGATACGATCCGAATTAGTATAATTTCTCATGCTTTGGGAAGTTTTGATTTGAACTACGGGATTTTTGGTTTCGTAATATTCAATTTTAGTAAAAACATCCTCTCTTTTTTGATGGAACTTTTCTTTAGGAAAGTTTTTCTGTCCAATACTCCATTCTGGTTCGCCCATAAAGAGTTCATTGAGAGTGTCTAAATAAAATTTTGTACTCACAACCTGAGCGTGAGTGGCCCCTTCCTCCTTTTTATAAAAGTATACCCGATGTTGTCCCATTACATATAAATTTTTATTACGATAACAAACATCTTCTTTTTCTGGCACAAACGTAAAGTAGTCTGGAGGATAAACACAGTCGGCTTCCGCTGAAATCATAAACCTTGTTTTAATTTCATTAAGTCCTATTTGTATTTGACGAAAGAAATTAAATCCTGATACTCCAATATTATCTCCTACGACTATATTTGTACCAAAATTGGGTATTGGTTTTTGAGAGACACATATAATATCTAAATTTCCACAATTTTTTAGAATATTATTTCTTATTCTTTCCTCAAATTCTGGTTTTTCTCTATTTGAAGAACAATAAAGTACTGTAGTATTCATTTATTAATAACAACTAAAGTATCCCTTTCATGTTCTTCTGAAAATTTATAATATTGAGCTTTATAACCTAAGCTAACAGCTAAATTTTTAAGTTCTTCAACCTGTTTAGCATCTTCAATAATATAAAGTACACCCTTTTTAATAAGAGGTAAAAGATATTTTACTAAATAAGCTTGAGCTTTAAGTTTATGAGAACCATCATCTACTACTAAATCAATATCGGAACCGATCTTTTCAATTAAACTCGTCATACTTGATCGCCAATTCATATCTAATTGGAGAGTAGTAATCCGATCATCTTTAAACATACAACTAGACTTCCGATCCACGCCATAAATTTGGGCAGTAGGGAAAAAATCCCGCCACATTCTAAGACTTGCTCCTACGTGATAATGGGAAGGAACCCATTGCATTGTTTGTGCACTTCCTATTCCAATCTCTAAGATTTTTTTAAAGGTTGTTCTTTTATCCTTAAGTAATTCATAATAAAAAGGAGTATAGCTATGCCCCAACTGCGGACATTTGTCCGTACCATATTTATATGCCAAATTACATAATTCTGTCATAAAGAGCGTGATATTGTGTCGCAACCTTTTTCCAAGTGTATTTCTCCACCATCTGAAGGCGCCCACTTAATTTTTTTAATGCTTGTTTAATACTGTCAACTGTACGATCTACTAAAATTACACCTTCTAAATCCGCAACTATTCCAACTTTAGTGGAAATCACTGGCTTATTCATAGCTAAGGCTTCAAGCGTGGGGTTGTTACAACCCTCACTTTCGCTTGGAATAACTAAACAGTCTATTTGACGGTAAAAATCAGGCATTTTATCTATAGGAACGTTCCCGCTTATAGTTTCCAATGTTAACCCCAACTCATCACAAGCCCGACAAACCAACTCATAACCCTTGTGTTCATGACTGTCCTTTGCCCCAACAAAACCCACAATAAAAGAATTATTAAATAATTCCGTATCTACTCCGTTGGGGATATAGACAGTATTAATTTGACTGTCTAAAGCTAATAATTTAGCCTTAAGTATTTGGTTTAAAGCAACACAGCAGACCGTCTGTTTATAAATTTCAAGTAGGTCTTTTTTATTGTCAAACATACCATCCAGTGTTCTTTGGGAAGCAAGAGTGGTAAAAACTCTGTCTTTATGTGCTAAAAGATAATCTTTTATTCTTGTCATTCCTCCACTATGAACAACCTGAACAACATCATAGTCCTTCCCAAGTCTATCCCAAAAACTTAAAATATCCACCTCATCATTAATCCATTCTTTTTTTAAAGCTTCAGCCCGATGAGTTGACGCCCACGGATATTTATCTCCATGTAAAAGTAATATTTTCATAAAGGTTTCCAATTATCAATTATACAATTCCACCAATGAAATGACTTAACTTTATAACCCTCCCACTCACCACTTTTAATATTACAGAATTTTAAATTCAGATCTTGACAAACGGTTTTAATTATTTCTCCTTCCTTATTCCACGGAGCAAAAAAGACTTTAATTTTTTTATTTTCTGGAACTTCACTTAAATTAAGCATTCGTTTAACATTGGTCTTCCAATAATCCAAAGATTTTTGTAAATCCCCCCGACAATCCGCATAACCAAGTTGACTGTAATCAACATGTGTCCACCCGTGTAACCCAATCTCTAAAAAGGGAGTCGTTGCCAAATACCAAAAAAGAGCATGGTTTTCCCACAAATCTTTCATAAGAATCGCTACAGTGTGGGTGGTGTTTTTGTCTATAAACTGTTGATGTAATTTTTTAAACGTAAAAGCATTCGTATAAACATTTATATCATCGTCTCTATACAATATTTTCATGTTATATCCGTAATATCAAATTCTATTCGTCTAAAAAGACAATAAACATAATAAAGATTAGCATAAATAAACCATAATCCTAAAAAGAAAAGTCCTAAAGAAAATCTAATAATTTTCATGTTAAATAATGTTTGTGATCCTCATATCTTAAATAAGGATGACTTTTAATGTTTCCATCAATTCTATTTATTTTTAAAGTGGGAAATTGCCGTAAAACCATTGGTAAACTCAACTGGTCTCGCTGTCCCCAACGGCAAATTTCTGCCCACCAAGCTTCATTAAATCTCTCTACGATTGGTACATGTCTTCTGAGAACCACTCCTCCCATAGCCATTTCTTCTTTAGTGGGTTCACCCACTTTCTTATAATGTTCAACTTGTTGAATTGCCTCCACTGAAACTGGAGATTGGCGGTTGAATTTATATTTAATCCACTTCAATTCCCAATCAAGATTTTTACTTTTATAGTGTCTGAATAAAGCGATGTCATTACCCCCCAACCATTCCTTAACTAATTCTTCAGGCGTTTTTAGTAAATAAATATTGCCGTCTACCCAAATACTAATATCACACTCTAAAAACTTATGTGCTAGTATTTTATAAATCTTACTATTCATCACAGGGGAGATAAATTTATTGTACCCCGAAAGAATTGTAATATCAGTCCTTGATAAATCTTTTTGGTTAGTAATAGAAGTATAAACTTGAATATTCATAAAATCATATTTGCATAATATAACTTTTCTGCTCTCATTCTAATATAAATAGCGTCTTGTTTATTCTTAAAGAAACCTAAATATTTCCGCTTTTTGTCTTTCTGAATGTAAGCCATCCAAAGTTTATGCCACCTACTCCAATGAATACCCTTAGCTCCTGAAACATTATTTTTTAACATTCCTACATTTATCATATTTTCTGAATGAGTACAAAATCTTAAATTTGATTTCTGGTTATTAAATCCATCTCTATCTATATGATCTATCTCCTGTCCTTTTCTTGCCCCAAGTATTTGTCGATGCATATAAATTCCTTTGCTTTCTTTGTGTTTATTAGTTCTACGCATAGCATATCTACTTGTAGAAACACTCCAACTATACTTAGAAAGTTTATCAAAATCCTCATCATCTACTATTGCAAATTTTCCTTTTGTTAATGGTATTCTCTTCATATTTTTTTACAAATTATAAAGTAATATTCATTATCAAAATTTTTCCTATAAATATTTCCAAAAAAATATTCCTTACCGTCATAATATCTCCAATTTTTTTTATAAGGTGGGTATTTATTACCAACAAACCCAAAAATCGCAGTACCACCAAATTTCAAAATCCTCTTTATTTCATTTATCATTACCTGCGGATTTTCCACAAATTCTATCATACCGTTGCAAAGCACTAAATCAAATGTATTATCAGGAAAAGCTGTATGTTTAATATTTCCAAGATAAGTTGGTTTCATTTTCGGGTTAATATCAATTGTTGGAAAACCATATTCCCAATACTTTGATTTACCCACATCTAGTACTTTTCCCCTAGCATTTTGGGAAACCCAATCGTTATACCAAATCCTATATAGAGATGGGTCGGAATCCTTTTTTAACATTTTCATCAAATGGGACATTATTACGTGTTAAATATTCATAAAGAGGGGCTTTATAATGACGGTTTTTGAGTTCTGTCGACAACCAGAGAAACTCCTGAACCACTTGTTGATCAAGAAATGGATAACGCGTCTCAATTCCAAAAGCTCCCGCGACATATTCCTCTTTATTTAAATAATCTCTTTGAAAACCATTCGCAAAATTCTGCCATTCTGTTAATTTCTGAGGAAAAATCCCCTTGAAATTACTTTGTTTGGGATAAAGAGCATAATCACCAATGATTTCATCCGCCCCCTGGCCAGATAATAATACTTTCCGACCCTCAACACCTGCTTTCTGACAGATTGCCCCTAACCCGACTGAGGCAACATCATCTAAAACTTGCTTTTCTTGGGCAAAATAATAAGGTACTTTTTCCATCTTACTCTGTAACATCTCTTTTATTTTTTTAAAATCGAACTCTAACTCTTCAAATTCCTCACCTGTAGTAATTCTTTTTTTAATAGTTTCCTTATTTTCGTTATTCATTATGGAAAAAGATTTAAACGCTATTTCTCGCTTTAATAATTCAGCATGAATAGCTCCACTATCATATCCCGAGGAGAGGCCAATAAAACAACCATTAACGGCTCTTTTTTTAATAGCATTAGAAAAAGCCTTTATCCAATCGTCGTACGAAGATTTATACTGATTCCAATCCCATTTATGATAATTATCCTTGAATACTTCCTCTCCAGTTGGGATATCTTTTATAAGAATCGTATTTGGGGCGAGTTGTAATCCTCCAACACCACTATAATAACTAGCACATTCAATACCGTGTATCCAAAGTGGTTTGGTTGCAAAAGGATCAGTAACAAAAATGGCTAGTTCCGCCTCAAAATCATAGATTGCGATAGCAAACTCCCCATCCAAATGTTTAGGAAAATCATAACCAAAATTTTTATAAAGCGGAATTAAAACTTCACCGTCACTCTTTGCATATGGCTGATTATAAATTTCTCCATTATAAAGACAGACAATTTCTCCATCTATATAAGGTTGTGAAGTAAACTCTCCAGTTACAGAAAGAAGATTATGAATGAAGTTAAAATTATGTCGATGAAGTTCGTTGGTCATATCAGGACCGCGATACTTAATAAATTCATTATTCCCCTGTTTTTTATAAATCACAAAGCCACACATATTTATATATTCCACTTTTTCCTAACTTCTTTATCATAATAATCTTTCCATACGGATAAAGCGTAAGCCCAACTATCCTCACGTTTTGAAGGATTTTCCCTACTTCCCTCCTGATGTGTTCTCGGAAAACTTCTATGTTTATGGGCAAACCAAGTATTTTTATTAAGCATCATTTTCCCGCCATTTTGCCAAGTTTTAAAAATCATCTCGTGAGAATCCTGATAGCTTGGTCCATATCCTTCGGTCTGAAGTTCTCCCACAACTTTTTGAAACCACGCGCGGGGCATTACCCAACAACTTCCCTGCATTGCCATAGTTTCATCAATTGCAATATTTTTTCTCTCCTTATCCCTATCTCTCCATCGCTGACCAGCAAATTTAATTCCGTTTTGAATAACTAATTTTTCGTAATCAATGTGGGGAATATCCATAACTTCCCACTTTACTGGGTCAAGAAAATATCTTCTTGCGGTTATAATCCAATTCGGTTGACAAACATCGGTTATTTCCTTATCGAATCCTTCAGCAAACATACAGTGCTCATCAGTCCTCATTAGAAATTCTCCTTGCGCAATATCAACACCAGCATTTATGGCCCCTCGCATTCCTCTATTTTTTCCCAGATGAATATATCTTACCCGATCATCGTTTATAATTTCAAAAGTTGGATAATACCCATCCCAAATAGCTATAATTTCAAGTTGATTACCAAGTTGAGAGTTAACTAAAAGGGAGTTAATAGTTTTCATAAGAAGAGGATCTTTGTAGCTTGGAATTATACAACTTAACTTAATTGGCATAATTTTAAAAAATCACATTAAAGTAATCATACGATTGCGAACTACGGTTGGTCCAGGCGGTTGCATATTCGCTAGTTCCTTTAGTATATCTATATGCTCCATTAGATAAGTTTTCTTGCATAATATAGTATCCGCCATCAGCATCCAAATAACCGTAGTAATTAAAATCGGCATTATCACTGTCTCTATCTGAAATACGATAACCAATCAAAGGATCAAACCCCGATAATTCTACAACCTGAGGATACATTGTTCCACGAGTGGCCATTCTTTCTCTAGCTATTGGCATATTATTTTCCTCCTTTCATTTTAAAAGAATTTAATGCTTTTTCAAAAGCATCTCTTTTAATTGCTAATCTTAAATAACGATATAAAACTTCATAGCGTCTCTCTCCCCATGTAGGTGGCATTAATGTTCGTTCTAATTGACTAATAATAGGTAGAAGATCATGTACTTTATTAGATTTAGCTTGAGTAATCGCCCAATCAACAATTAAAGACATTTTTGGGGCGGCCGTCTCGTAATTTTTCTCATCTATTCCTAAAAAACTAGCTACTTCGTAAAATAAAGGCGACACCCTCCAATTTTCTTCTGGAATTTCAACGGCTGGTTCTTCTTTTTTTTCTTCTGTTTTAGTTTCAGTAGTTGGTTTAAGCGTAGATATTGATTCTGGAGGAGTTGATGGTTGCGGGGGTATTATTGGTTGCGGGGCATTATCTTCCATGTTTATTATTTTAATATCATACTACTCTATATTTTGTCAAGAACTAATCCTATATTAAGCCGATGGGCTTGGAGAGATTGATGGAGATATTGATGGACTGATACTTACACTAATTGAAGGTGATAGTGACGGACTCAAACTTACACTTACCGATGGACTTATTGAAAGACTAAGAGACGGTGAGACTGACGGACTCAAACTTACGCTGATTGAAGGTGAAGCCGATAAGCTAATACTTGGGCTCACAGATGGAGAAAGAGAAACACTAACCGATGGAGAAATTGACGGACTAATTGAGGCACTTGGAGAGAATGATGGACTCAAAGAAGTAGAGATTGATGGGCTAAGGCTTACACTGACAGAAGGAGAAATAGATACGCTGATTGATGGAGAAATTGATGGGCTAAGGCTTACACTGACAGAAGGAGAAATAGATACGCTGATTGAAGGTGAAGCCGATAAGCTAATACTTGGACTCGCAGATGGAGAAAGAGAAACACTAACCGATGGAGAAATTGACGGACTAATTGAGGCGCTTGGTGAGTATGATGGACTAAGAGATATAGATGTTGAAGGACTAAGGCTTACACTAATTGAAGGTGAGACTGACGGACTCAAACTTACACTTACCGATGGACTGATACTTATACTAATTGAAGGTGAGACTGACGGACTCAAACTTACGCTGATTGAAGGTGAAGCCGATAAGCTAATACTTGGGCTCGCAGATGGAGAAAGAGAAACACTGATACTTGGAGAAGTGCTCGGAGCCGCTCCAGCTGCAAAGAATGCTCTTGGATTTAATAGAACAAAGTTTGTTCCGTCATAAACACAAAAAACAATCATATTTCGCAAAATGTCAGCATCCGAAAGCGTACTATTAATACCTTTAACTATAGTTTTTGCCCCCAACCCATTTACATTAAGAGTAGAAGCACCAGTATTATCAGTATTTGCTTTGAAAAAAACTGGAAATCCTGCCTGATAAGAGGTGATGGCAGGAGTAAGAGTAACGGCATATGAATCAGAAGAACTGGTATCTGCGGCATAATTCAACGAAAATATCGTAGAACCAGTTTCAGTTACCCGCGTACTATCTCTTTTTGCGGCATTAACCAGCGCTTCTCTGGCTACCTGACTAAGATTTTCCCAACGTTGTGCATCTCCCATATATTGATATAAAAAAACCGCCCTTTTCAATTCAGGCGGTTAATGCGAATGTTTCGCTAATTAACTATATTTTTCTATCTTATTCGACTATAAATGTGTTTGTCAAGGGGAATTTAGATAGTCCAATACGGGCCATGAGCCTCGTTTAATTAATTCTATCTTTCTTTCCTGATATTTTCCGTTCGAAACCAAATTATTTTGATCCCAATCTCTTCTTTCTCTTCCGTGTCTAACGGTAAAACTCTCATTAGTCTGGTCAATAAAAAATTTATATCCCAGTTTATCCAACCTCTCATTAACCTGATAGCCATCCATTCCATAACCTAAAAAATCCAGCTGTTCATCAAATCCGCCCACTCTAAAAAAAGCCTCCCGCGGGACAGCACACCAATTCCATTCACAATCTTCTGGATTGATTTCATAAAAACTACCGTACTTATTTGACTTTCTGGGATCGGACCAAATTTTGATTTGCGGGCATCCCCATTTATCAACCGATTCATATTGGTCGCCAACACCAGAAACAATACCTTTAGTTTTCTGATAATTAATCCAAAATTTCTCAAGACCGTCTGGCGGAATATAGATATTATCCTGCCAGCTTACCACAAGCTCACCCCGAGCTTGCTGTATAAGTTTATTATAAACGCGATTAAGAGTCCAAAAACCACCCCTAAAATTATCCACAACGTGAATAGCATTGGAAATTTTGAAGTCGAAGGAACCTCCGATAAGCCATTCGAAATCTCTAAGGGTTTGTTTTGATAAACTGTCCCTGACGATTTTAAGTCCATCTTTTCTTATAGAGGGCGTTATAACTGATAACACGGATGAATAATTTCGGTTGAATTAATAACCACTTGGTCTTCATTATTTTCATGCAAAAGATGAGTAATACGTCTCTCAAAAGACAACCCGCCATAAGACGGATGTTTATATTGTGGAAGATCGCCCTTCTGTTGGGAAAATAAATCTGGACGCCGAAAATATTTAACAGGAATTAAATAAACATGATCGGAAAAATCCTGAGTAGAAGAAATTTCTTTATCTACCTTCGGTGTAATTTCATATCGTGGAAAACCAGGGCGGGCAGAAACTACCGCATTTTGAATAAGTCCAATAGCAGGAGTAATCCAATCCTTACGTTTATATAAAGCGACATCTGACATATAGTGACAAACATAATCAAAATTTCTTGCTAAATAAAGTTCAATTAAAGATGCAATAGAATAAATATAACCATCCCCCTTATCATCCTTAAAACTATTTTTATTCAGATTAAAAAAATTAAGAGCCGCACCCGCCATCTCGGAAGCCAAAATACATCTATCCACTTTTCCTTTAAATTTCGACACCACCTCTTTTTCATCATTTACATTTAAAATAATAATCCACCGTTCTGCAAAAGGATAGTCATTTAAAAGTAACCTGTATTCATATTCATCAGCTACTATTTTATAGTCCTTATGGTAACAATTTGTTGAATAAAGAATTCTCATAGAGATAATGCCCGTTCGATCGCTAAGCGCTTATTTTTGATATGATCGGTTTGATTACAAAGAGCAAATTGGTCGTCCTTACCTTTTAAATTCATAATATCTCCTAAAACAAAATTATGGTGCTTGTTTAAGAGCAAAGAAAAAATACGGTCCGTCTCCCGATAGAAACAATAATCTTCCCCAAACTTGTCTGTATACCTTTTTAGCACTCCTAGCATCGGTCTACTAAAGAACATTCCCCAGCCTGCCATAGCCATCTGGTGTTCCCCATAGGTGTGTTTTAAAATTTGTCCCTGATATTCCGCCGTTCCACTATGCGTGAGAATGTCCGTGTTTTCTATAAATTTAGAATATACGTCTCCTAAATTATTTATAATACAATCATCGTCTTGAGTATAGATTAAATCATACTCCGCTTTCTCCGCTTGAAGGTATCTTCCGTAATTAATGTAATTTTTCCCACGACTATTATCTAATAGGCAAATTTGACCAACAAACGACCATTTTAGAAGACTTTCTACTATTTGTGGTATATTATACTGTCGCTTCCAGGTTATTAAACAAACGGTCACTTTTTGCATACAATTCCATACCCGACTCCTAACGTAAAGTCTTCAAAATCAATCCCATACCTACGAGTTGAATCAACAATCGTGAAACCAGTTTTTTTACATAAATCTTCCATTCCAACCTGAGTCAGTCTCCATCTATCTGGATAACCATATTCTTCCCAGTGAGTATTATAAGTAAGAATTAAAAACCCCTTTTTTTTAAGAAGATTATAAATTTCTTGCATAAATTTTTGGGGAGAATCTACCTCTTGAATTACTTGGGTACATAAAATAGCATCAAATTTATCCTGAGGATAGGAATTATTATTTTTAGGGTCAAAACCATAATAATTTCCACTAACTAAATCCCGATAAGGCATATTTCCACAACCAAAATCTAATACTCTCCCAATTAAGATATTTTTATGTTTTTCAACATAATCCCAAATTGACCGTCGGTCTACTACCCTAATTGATTTTCGATTATAACTTTTCATATATTACATGTATATTTTGAGCTATACCGTTTTGGTGATTCCACTCTTCAGCTAATATTTTTTTAAAACCCCCTAAATATTTCCACCCCATAAATTCCCTATCTTTTTTAAACCTATGACTATCTTCCTGAAAATGCTCAAAAGTCCATAAATTCCAATGAGATAGATGAGTGGGGGAGCCAAAATCATTCATGGAACCAGCATTAGGAACATTATGTTCCATACGCCCATTTTTTTCTAAAATTCTATATATTTCTTGTATTACAAAAATCACCCTTTCCTGAGGAATATGTTCTAAAAAATCTTGAGTATATACTTCTGTAATTGTATTATCATCAAAAGGCCAACGCTCAGTTGCATCAAAAACATAATCTATGCCTGGAAATACAATAATATCCGCATGTTTATAGCCTTCCTTTCTATCCTTTCCCGCTCCTACATATAATTTCATAAATTCAAATATTCTGGCTTACCTCTAACTGCATTGAAATGATGAGGGTTAAGACTTGTTTGAGTTTTATAACAAACAAGCGCCTGTTTTTTTAATTTTTCTTCATCTGGGGTAGGAAATAGAGCAACCTGACCCTTTGGAGTTAAATCATCCTTGGCATAAGTAGAATAATAAACTACCCTGCCTCCAAAAATCTTAGTTGCCGCCTCCGATACAGTATCATGATCTTTGTGTCCACCCTGTTTTGCTGGAGCAAATATTTTCCCATCAGGATTTCCATAATCTTCAAGATTAACAATAAGATTATCAAGATACAAGCCATTATCGGGGATTCCTAAGAAATCTACCTCAACTCCCAATATCTTCATTGCCTCTTCCGACTCTTTTCTTCTTGCGACTATCCCCCGTGACTCCCCAAATTTAGCTTCATGTATATGAGAATCAGTAATTATTAAAACCTTAGGTTTCCATCTTAAAATAATATAAGATGCAAACAAAGCTTCATCATCATTATGAGGTGCTAATAATAAATTATTCATGTTCTTCAATAATATTTTTAATAGCAACAAGGCGGGTATCATAAGTGTGATAAAGAAGAGCTTTTCTTCTTCCATTCTCTGCCATCTGCTTTGCAAACTCTGGGTTTTTAATTAAATATTCCATTTTCTCAAGCATCTCCCCATCATCCCTATACCAAAATAAATCTTTTCCCTCAACCAGTCCTAAAATCTGAAGATCTGGATGATAATCCTTAAGAACTGGACCTATAGCCAGACACTCAAAAAATCTTTGCTCTACCTGACTTGTTGCTATTGGTTTTTTACCAGCAGACCTGATAAATTGCACCCGCGCTTCATTTATTTTTTCAACATATTTATGAGGCGGATGTCCTTTTCCATGATAAAAAAAAGAAAAACTTCTGGCTCTTAATAAATTTATAGCATGTTCTCTTTCCTTATAAATATCCAAACCCATTGATCCAGAAAAAACAAAATCATATTTTTGAGGAATAGACTTAATTCTCTTATGAAGTTCTGGATCACAAGCTTGAAAAAGAACTATTTTTTCTCCCTGAAAAACATCAAGACGACTGGGTAAATTAGAATTAGCAACAAATACGGTGTCACAGACGACCCAATTACTCATATTCATTTCCGCCCTATCAAAAGTTACATCTATCTCCCAGATTCCAGTCCACTTCGAACCTTTTATAAAATTTTGAAATGGTTCTATATTTAAAACATATTTTGGATTCGTATCATTTTGAGCCGATCCAGACTTATTTTGATACGGAACAACCCAATCCCAGCCTAATCGCTTAGCGGCAGCTAATAAATAATCAGCCTTAGTCCAAGAAACCTGGGCGGGGTCTTTATAGCAGTTCAAATATAAAATCATTTTGCTTTTCCTTCCTCCCTTAACTTTTGATAAACTAAACGATCCCTCTCTTGTTCAGCTCCGCCTTCAATTCCAGCAGCTTTCACAGTCTGCATCATTTCATGATAAATTCTAACCGTCGGGACCTTCTGAAAAATATCTCGAATACGAATATCATATTCAGAATCAGAAGAATAAGTTTTCATCTCTTCAATCAAATATCCACGCTCTTTTGCTATTTCTTTTGGAACACAAAAAAATGGCCCAGCAAGATAGGGAATGTATTGAGAAACAATCTCGGGCGAGGTGACTTTTCCTGGAATGCAAAGATCATTTAGATTTCCCCGATGAAGAGTAGTATCAGAATTAACAATCATCACGTAATCTCCGTGGGCATTCTTCCATCCGCGGTTTACATTTCTAGTAAAACCAATATTCTCCTTACCCCAAATATAAATGTCGGAAAGCTTCATTAATTCAGGACTATAAAATCCTGAATCCTCTGAAACGACCAGTTCATCACATTGTTCGCGATAGCTTAAGGCACACTGTATGGCTAATTCTTCTAAATGTTTATTTATTGTATAACAAGGAATAACTACTGAAATTTTCATGGTTTTTCGGCAATAGCCACGATAACCCCCATATCATGAGCATCAATACCTGTTTTAATTTTTATATTTTTAAAACCCACAGTAAACAATAGTTCGCTGATATATTTTTCGGTAAACCCACCCTTATGAAACTCTCCCTCATGAGATTGAGAACCATAGATAATGGATAAAAGACCGCGATCCCCAGCAAAAGTTGTAAAATAATCAGACTCTAACTTCTGACCTGATTCATATTTTAAAATTTCACTAGCAGCCCAAGCCATATCAGGAACGTTAATTACTATTTTTCCTCCACTTTTCATTTTCCCTAACCAAAGAGTTAAATCCTTTTCAATATTTTTGTGAGGCAGATGTTCCAAAAGATGAGAAGTATAAAGAATATCAACGGAGTTATCTGGAACTTGAAGTAAAACCTCAGCATCCCAATTTTCAATTTTAGGGTCTTTAACGTATTTATCAACTAAAGTCCATCCCTCAAGTCCACCCATAATATCTAAATGTTGTTGATGTAGGGGAAGAGGACCGCAACCTAAATTTATTTTGTTTTTAACTTTTCGCATATCCAATCAAAAAACCTATCTAATTTATTAACCCGATCATAATGAATAAAACCATCATCCACCATTTCATAATAATCAAAAAAGAAATTATAAATATCAAACTTTTTTTTATGCTTTACCCACGCCCCATTATGTTTATTACAAACAGTTCTCATATTAAAAACAACTATTAATACCCCGCTTTAAAGCATCAAAATAATAATACTGATCCCAAATAGGACTTTTTGTAAGTTCATAAAGCTTGGGATTATCAAATTCAACTTCAACTGGTTTCCCGCAAGCGCGAGCCTCTAAAACTGCCCTCTCCCCTCCGCCATTAGTATCGGCTGGAATATAAACTTTTGCGGAGGCATTATAAATTAAATTAAGTTTTTCAGGTTCAACCATATCTGAAATTGTAATTCCATTAGTAATAAGCGTAGTTATTATAAAACCTGATTCTTCTATATTTTCTTTTTGAATCTCACCAATCGCAAGTCTATAACCACCTTTATCTAATAGTTTTTCCTGCCGTTTCCACCTTGCAAAAGCCCCAACCGTTAACCAATCCCATATAATAAATGCATTATCAACTGGTTTATAAATATCAATATTTACCCCAAACGCATGAACTACATTTTTATGGTGTTGAATTTGTGGTAAATAATAATCTGTTTCATAAAATAAAACATCATATTTATCTTGACCGATGGGTGGCGCCGCGGTTCCCCCGATACATAAACCAGTCTTTTTAAAATTATTCCCCTGAATTAAATTATCAACGGAACTGCTAAAGGCGCCCCACCCCAAAACAAAATCATAATCCGATGCGTCATAAGATAATACCAACTTATCGTTTAGATTACGCCTCTCTACCTCAAACCCATCTTTCTCCAACAAATTAAGAGCAGCCCAAAGGCCGTCTTTAACCTCATATTTATTATCATGAATAAATAATATTTTCATATTAAGCAACTTTATTTTCAACTGCGGCCTCTACTTCTTCTCTCTTCATTCCTGGCTTATAAACTCCCAAATCTCTGGCTTTTTTTTGTAATTCTGTCCATTCTAATTCTCGTACCCCAGTTGTAGTTTTTACATTTTCAGCTACAACCGTTGTCGTTGGAATGGAAGTTAACTCTTCCTTTAATTGACTTTGTTGTTTTTCTAAATTTTCCTTAATAGAATTTTGCTTTTTCATAGCCAACCACTCTTCAAATTCTTTCTTTTCATTGCCCGTAATTACGCCATAAAGATTATAAGCGGAAATTTCAACTCCATTTTCATCAACTGCAACTGCCTGTCCCGCAAGAATTAAAGCTTTAGGATCTGTTATTTCGATAGTCTCCCCCACTTTTAATTCTCTATTTCCTGATGGGTACCAATTAGGATCAATCTTTTTAAGCTTCATATTTATCACCTCCCTCTAATTAAAATAAAATTATTTAGTCTTCTCTTTTACTGGTTCTTTAATTAAAGCAGGACGAAGAACATCAAACCCCCTATCTTTTAAATATTTCTTCCATACTGCCCCGCCGTGTTCTAGTGACATTAATCGACTATCCGTCGCCAATGCTAAAGCACGTGCTAAAACTTCAAGAGTTGCAACCTCCCGTCCTATTTGTTCTATATTCATTGTATTTTCCACAATTTTTCACCCCCTATTTAATTTTTATAAATTATGATAATTTAGTTCTACTAACTTTTGTCGGTCTATCCATCGGTCCCGCAGCTGTCCCCTTATATCGTGTAGAATAACGTTCTTGCGAAGCGCATACCTGTGAACAATAATTGGGATCTTTAGAACGGGTAGACCTTATAATAACTCCCCTCCCACAAATTGGGCACTTACCCTTTTTAGACGGTGGTTCATTAAACTGTGTCATTTTTATTCACCTCCTGCTTTCAAATTTACTTCAAATTTCCTTTCTGGATACTGTAATTTAATTCTAAATAATTCATCCCATTTCTTTGCAACATCACTCCATAAAAAATAATCTTTTGCCCAAGGCATCATGGTTTTACGAATTTCTTCCTGTCTTTTTTCATCCTTCATGAGATCAATCAAAACCTTGAAATATTCCTTTTGTCCTTCTTCTGTCCTAATATCTACATCTACCCTTAATCCATTTCTTACTGTTTCAGTTAAAGCAGCATAATCTGTTACAACTGGAATAGCTCCCCAAGCTTGGGCACGCATGGCATTTATACAGGAAATTTCCTGAAAGTCTGTTGGATAAGCCCAAATACCAGATTTGGCAATTTCTATATTTAAAACATTATGACCAACCCGATCATGATAAACTATATCTTTTTGTTTCATCATAGCTATTACGTCACTTTTCCATTTTAATTTTGCTGGGTTGTTAACGTGCATTGCGTCAAAAACCTTAAACCCATAAAATATATGTAGTTCCGCATCTGAAACTTCTTTTTTAATTAACGGCCAATTTTTAAGAAGATAAGGAAGTCCACGGTCAGGGGAAGACATATAAATTAATCGGTGTGGGTTTCTGTCTGTTTTAGTTAAATCTAAATTTTCCATAATCTTTTACCATCGAACTATTAAGATATGTATCGGTCTGGCTGTGGCAATACTCACATAAAGTTCTACCATTATTAATATTCCATAAATCTTGACATTCTATTGCTTGTTCTAATGTAGAAATATTATTTTTTCTAATTAATATGCTTAGTGGAACAATATGATCGGCATTGAAATCATGATTTTTCTTACATATTACACATAAATATTTATCTCTTATATAAACTCCATTTCTCCATTTTTTATATTTAGATAATGCTCTAATACGTTCCATTATATTTGTTTTACCACCCTGCCAATTCCAATGATTTTTTCCTAATATTCTTTCTCCCTGTTTCATGTTCCGACACATTCTAGAACAGTATTTCCCTCTATTAAATTTTATTTTTGATTGTTGAATGAAAAATTTCTTAGAACAATTTTCACATTTTCTCAATATTTTTGATACTCCACCTTTCCAATTTGGATTTTTATTACCTCCAACATCTGCATGATTTTCACTTATTTTCTTTTTGTGTCTAATACTAAATATACGACCTGTCAAAATTTTACTCATTAATTTCTTATGATTTTTGGTTCTAATATAAGTACGTTTTTTCATATTTTTATTCCATTACTTGTTAAAAAGAATTTTGTTTTTGGCATTGACGTTGCGATACCATCCTTAAATAACCTAAATAGACTTTTATGATATTCACTAAGAACTGCAATTTTATCCAATTTATTAACTCTTTCCTCAGTAAAATCAGGTCCTGGGACATCATGCATCCAAACCATTATAAACTTAGCCTGCGGATTAATGTCTACAAAACCAATACTTCTCCATAAAATTAAAATATTAAATGAATCTTTGGAATTTATTTCATACCATGGTCGGTAATTAACACCCTCATACTCACCAACGTCTTCCCGCGGATCAGAATAAACCGTGACTTTCCACCCAAGCTTGGTTAAATATTCAGACATTCTAATAACCGCCTCTTCTGATCCTCCAATTCCAGTTTTGATTGATTTTGGCGACCATTTTTCAAAAGATGGTCCGCAGAGAATTGTTATTTCATGCTTCTCCCAAACTTTTTTAGGTAAGAAAGCATGTTTCATTTGAGTTGCGAATCTTTCCCGTTGCATACTGTCGGGAATTGACTTAACTAAATGAATTAATTTATCTTTCTTCTTTTCTTTTTCTAAATATTTACCTAAAAAAACCACCGATTGGCAAGCACGATTAAACTCAATTAACCCATTAATAACTACTAAATTTTGTTGGTTAGTTTTATCTTCTGGGGTAAGCTCTAATAACATTTTTCCATTTTCCCGTGCTTGTTCCAATTTATTCTCGTTCATGTTAATATCCATTGCTACTTGAAGAGCTCTCATTTTCAATTCTTTTGGAAAAGTGATAACAGTAGTTTTAGGCATTTTAACTCCAGTTCCAACTGACAACCAATGACGAGCACGCTTATAGTCTTTTACCATTGTATAAGCCATAGCTAAATCTATATAGTATTTTGGAAATTCATATGCCTCGTCAATTGCCTTCTGAAATGCCTGTACAGCAATCTCAGGGCGATTCTGAAGAATAGCAATTTCTCCTACATTGGCCCATACAGTTGCTCTTTCCTCTCTCCAACCTGAAGCCTCAATATAATTTTCTGACCCAGGGGCTCCCGCCCCCCGCAAATATTTATGAAATAAAGGTAAAGCTTTATTTAAAAACTCCTCTCTTTTTTTTTCTTCTACTGTTCGACCCTTATCAAAATATGCCTTACCAAGATAAGCAAGGGTCCGTGGATCTTTACCCTTTTTCCTCCCCATTTGATTTTCTAAAATCTCAATATTTCTTTTTAACGCTGCTTCTCCACGTTCATGAGTAGATAAATGAATTACCAAAGCTTCTTTTCTATAAACTTTTATCAAGTTATCATATTGTTGTTCAATTAAAGTTTCATGTAAATCTCCAATCCACTTCCACGTACCGTCATTTCTGATAATCCTTTCCCTTTTATGTTCAATTAAAACTTCCCTAATATCACCATTCTTATCTAATTCGACTTGATACCAATAGCGAAGATAAACCGCAGTTTGCTTGTATCGCTCCATGTCTTCCAAAATAGATCGTAACTGTTCTCCGCCACGCAAAATATCATCACAGTCTATCCAAATCATAAAAATATGATTACCTTTTGGTATCTGATCTAAAGCAAACTGACGGGCAATATCAAATCTTTTTATCCATTTAAAGTAAGAAATATTAACTTTATATTTTTGAAGAAGTTTTACAAGAGGAGAAGCCGTGGGTCTTTCTTTTTCATATGTGACGGTAATATACATTCCATCAACGTAGTCTTTTATTGAGTTAATTGAACGCTTAACCATCTTAACCGATTCTGTTTCTTTTAGAATCATGTTCAGAAAAAGCATTGGTTGTTTTTCTTTCATTATTGTTCATCACTAAGCGATTAACGCTTGTTCGATTTTATTTATGTATAAAAGCACCAAACCCGCTCCTGCTCATTTTTTTGTGCGTTTCGGGCATCATGTGTTTATAACCTTTTTTTAGTTTTTTATTTTTCTTTTTTGCCATAAAATTCACCTACCTCCGAAGATAATCGACTAACAACGTATTTGTCAAGTTCATTCTGACGGGCTTGGACTAATTGATGGTGAAATACTTGGAGAGAGACTTGGTGAGAGACTTGGTGAGGCGCTTGGAGAAGCAGACGACAATAAACTATAAACATAAAATATCCTTTGATTATCAGCTAAATAAGCAGAAGGTGTTTGACCAAATTGCGCCACGGCTATTTTCCATAAAGCAGTATAATCGTCATCATCGTTAACGGTTCCACCTTTATCGGTAATTGTTTTAACTAACCAATTACTTTCAAGTTCATCTAAATGAACATTAGGTCCAACAGAATAACCTGTTAAAAAAGAAACAAAATAACGTCGTTTAATGTTATTAAGTGGTTCTGTATTATTGGCACCCCCTACCTTTCTTACAAAATATTCTCTCTCTAATTGTTGTAATGTTTTCATAATTTTTCAGGGATCTGAAATACTGGGTAACGACGAGCAAACTCAAAAAAAAACTTCCTATCCATTGGTAGCTCATACACTTTATATTGAGAACGAATCATCAGCATGAGACTACGGGGAAAAGCTAAAGTGAATCTTCTTTCAAACTGTTTTCCTCCTAATGTTTGTGCAAACTTTTTATCATGTTGAGCTTCACGATAATCAGCAACATTCATTTTTACAGCCTGTTCCTCATCTGGGGCAACTTTCGCCCAAAGTTGAATTAATTCATCAATAACCGTCCATACGTCTTTATTCTTCCTTAATTCTATAACTTTTTCAGCAGCTTGCACGCTTTCCGCTTTTCTTATTTTTCCATTATCCTTAACTAAAAATGTCATAAAAATTGTGGGCTCCAGCCAGTCTTGGCAACCCCTGAAGCCCTGTCTTTCTTTTTTTTAGGAATAGTAGAGGTGAAAGAAACCCTACGTTTTATTTTTCCTTCAGCCAAAATCAACATTAAACTCTTAACCAGCTTGAGCGTATCCAGTTCTCTTAAGGTCTCCGCTTTCTTCGAGTACCTCAAGAGTAAATTCTGTTACCCAATGTCCTCTGTCGGCGTCTCCAATCTTTCCAAGTTCTTCAAACATAGGTTTATCCAGATATGCCACTTTGTGCAAATCTTCCCTAAGTCCATAAACTGTAGTAGACCCCGCGTCGTTTCGAACGTCTCTGTGATGCATAATTCTATGTGATCCCACAGCTGAGTCATAAACAAGAATATCTTTTGTTAATCTTCGTTCTTTAGCATCAATATATCGAGTTGCGTTTCCACCGAAGCCAGCAACCGCTTGCTTTATTCTTACGGTACATAAAACCATATCGAATATTTTATCTGCGCGAACCGTATCATATGCATCTGCTGTCATATCGTTAAGTTCTTGTTCTGAAAACGAAGTTCCAGAATCTCTATTTGTTACGACAGAAGTTATAAATGCATCAATTCCATCCATTTGACGGGCAGATCCTGATGAACCAGAAGCCTTAACCGCGTTAAGAATAGAGTATTCCATCTTCATCTTAAGTTGTCTAAGACCGTCTGCTTTCTGCCATGCGTATGGATCGCCCATAGCCGCTACGTTTACTTTTCTTTCAGTTCGTGAAACCTGAATAGGCTGCTTAATGATTTGAGTTACGTTGTTTACTCTTGATGGTTGAGTTAAATCGGAAAAAACAGTATCCGCACCTTCCGCGTCCACACTAACAGATGTTGGACGTGAGATGTTATACTCTAGCCATTCGTGCAACGTGTTCTTAGCCTCCGATGTACCAAATAAGGTCATCAAAGGTGTTTCATCGGGACTTATATCGCCGATAACATCAAGCAAATCCTCTCTTCTAGCTGCATCTTGATAAGTTATTAATCCCCAGGCCATATATATTCACCCCCTCTTCCTTTCCTTTCAATTTCCATACTGTTTATAACTCCCGATAAGGGAGTTTGTATGGAAATCTCTCCTTATCAGGACACCTCTTTAGCTTCTTTTGGAAGAATATGAGGTGTATTAACCAATCGTTTTGCAAGCGCTTCTGTATTACCCATTCTTGTTTTAAATCTCAACTCCTGTAATTCTGCATCGTTAGTTGGTGCAGGTGGATTACCTGGTTGAGATGGAACTTGGGTTGAGCCTTGCTGTTTGAGTTCCTTAGCTTTTTTAGCGGCTTCCTCAGCCTCTTTTTTTGCTTTTTCCTCATCAGTCGTTGGTGTCGGCTGTTGTGTTTGTGTCTGTATCTTAATAAAATCCGCCGCCTCCTTAAAAGTTAAAGGACGGCCTCCATAATCGTCTGCGTTATACATCGAATCAATCAAAACTCCGCGAACTTGTTTATTAAAACTTTGATTAAAAGTCTTCTCGTCTTTTGGATTAAGTTCTGGATAAGTGGTAAATGCCTCCTTATTTTGACGATCAATTTCTCTTGATTCCGCTGACTTTATATAAGATTCCATCGCTTGTTCGACTCTACTCGCCTTTTGATTAATTTCGGCAATATGAGTCTTCATTTTTTCTACATTAACTACCGACTCACCCGTTGTAGGATCAGTTTCAATAAAATCTTGTGGGTTTACTCGAGTTGGTTGGTTCGTAGTTGACGGAACATTCTGAATCGGCGCAAAAGTTTGGGTTGATTGATTTCTCTGTTGAATCTCTTTCATAAGAGCTTGATTTGATTCAAATAAACGTTTATTACTATCAATCAATTTTTCAAATTGAACGCGCGTCCTTTCTCTTGTATCCTCTGATAATGGCGTTGTTGTCATAGGGGCCGCTGGTGTAACCGTAGGCTGATCTGGCGACGCCGCCACTACTGGAGTAGTAGGATCTAGTTGTGATACGACACTTTGTGTTGGTTCTGGCATGTTTACTGGTTTCACCCCCTTTCAAATGCGAAGTATTTATCATGTCCCCTACGCAAAGGGACAAGGCGGTTGTGAAAATATAAATTTCCCCAACAACCTGTAAATGTGCAATTAGAAGTTGATTGGTTTACCCTTGTGAAAAAGCTTACCTTTTCTAACTTCTATATGGCCAATAAGACCAAAGTGACACTTAGTGCATTTTGCTCCACTAGGCGCTACTTTGAACTCATGCGGACACTTTCTATCAGGCTGAATTTGTTCGTGAACAACTTCATTCAACTTCCAAAAATCACGAGCCTTAGAATTAATTCTTAATGAACCTTCATCCGATGGCGGCATCGGGGGAAGAATTTTATCTGCCATATTTCTTTTTCTTTTTTCTTAATGGTAATTTCTTTACTTTGACTCCCCTCAAATATTCTTTTGCTTTAAATCTAGATAAACCCTTAATTTTTTTCTTACCACTGGCAATCAACCCCATAAGTCTTGCTTGTACCCTGCTTTTTACTGGCATATTTTTTTACCCTCCTCTTTCTTTTAACCTTTAATTTAGGTTCATGGATTGTCCAAATGTTTTTGATTTTTTTCCAAAATTCTTTTATCATATTTTCATTGCTTGAATTTTTATTTCACCTCTCTTTTTCTTTTCAAGATATTCGGAATGACTAATAGATTTCTGTATCCATTCTAAAAGTTCTTTAGCGACATTTGCCGCATGAAAACCATTTAGCTCTCTCCACTCCCATTCTTTTTGATTAGGGGCGTTTCGCGGATCAACCCATGAATGAAATCCTAAATCTTCTAATTTTTTTCTCAAAATTTCAAAACCCGCTGTTTTTGTCATCTCATAAAGAGCTTGACCTTCATTTAGTTCATCTCTTTCTATTTCATTTAGCCGTACCTCTTTTTTTTCTTCCATAGTTTTTATTGACCTTGATTAAAAAATTTTTCTAATGCTGGTGATTCGACTGACGATGTATTAATTTGTGGTTGGGCGAAAGGACTATTAGTTGTCGTTTCTCCACCCACGTTAGGATTAGTTTCGCCTGGAATTCCAGTTGGAGGCACACTAATTGACGCCCCGCCTGATATCCCACCCGATGCACCACCAGACAAAGCAGCTAATGAATTCTGGCTTCCCGCGCCTCCCTGTACCTTTTCAAAGAACTGCTCCGCATCATTAAAACCTAAATCTTCAAGCCATGAAACAAATAAATCCTTAAATTTTGGTTTTACTCCTTCAGCCGCCAACATCATAGTTACATTAGGATTGGTTGAAAGAAGAGAAACCGCAGCTTGTCTTGCTTGTTTTCTTTCCTCATCTGAATTTAGGGCCATTGATTCTACATCAACCGTAAAATCAAAAGTTCCCAAAACATCTTTTGGTTCGATATGTAGTTTTGCCCCTTGCTTATTTTCCTCCATCTGAAGTTTTGGAACAAAATTGGGTTGGCTTTCTGAACCAGTATTAACTGGAAATTTAAACTCACTCGCCTCAGATAATATTTTCAATTCTTCTTCCCCTGGACCTTTATCTCCTTTAACTACTTGGTCGATAGCTTTATTACCCTGCTCTAAAGTTTCAACATCTAACGCGACCTCTTCATTTAATCCCTGTTGCTGAAAATACTTTAGAGCATCACCGCCAATAATTCTAAGAATATAATATTTTTTATTCTTATCGGCAAAAAGAAGTAACTGGTTCATTGAATGCCAAAGTATCAATTGTCTTTTAATGGCGTCGGCTAAAAAGATTTGATTAAAATTATCACGAGCATTTCTCTGAAGTTGAAGAGCTTTAACTTCGGTAGCTGTTTTATCTTTTTGGAACGGTTGAACATTAGAAATTCCAAGAGAAGCTTCTCCTAAAGAGTTCATCATCGAAGCAACTAAAACCGAATAAGTATTATTGAAATATTGCGCCGCGTTAGAACGGGATTCAACAAGCCTAAAATCGGTCATTGGATTATTCATTATCCACCGTGCCCCCTTACCCCATTCAAGAGTATGTTGTCTTACCCCAGGTCCAATAGCAATTGGCGTATAAAGTTGCTGGTTAATTTCATCAACATACTGACAAAGTAAGGCATTAATAGCCTTTTGAAGACTTTTAACTGGTTCAATTTCACTTAAACCGTATAAATCATCATCTATTACATAATAACGAAGCATAGTTATTGGAATTTCATTATTTTTATAAGGATTAGAAATATCTCTTAAAACGACACCATGTTTTGGGGCGAATGTAATCCAGCGGTCTCTTCGGTATTCAGTGATGATTTCAATTGTTTTAAAAGTAGCGTCTTTTCCATACGGGTCGGTTTCAAGTCCAGCAATAGCTCTATTTCTTGACAACCAATTAACGCTTCGGGAATCTCCACCACTACCTGGAGTTTTTTCATTATTTTTATCCTGATCTACGGCATATTTTAATTTATCAATATTTTTGTAAATTGGTTTACTTCTGGATTGATCGTTGACATTCTTTAAGTCTTGCAGGGTAACATATTGTCTAACCTGAAACCAATTACAATTCTCGATAGCGGTTGCCGTTAAATCGTGAGCGCAATCTCGATTATTAAGAACGGTCATGTCTGGACCGTCAAAAAGAACCTTACCCCCCCTGTCTTCCTCATATCTCCACTTACATAAAGCAAAAGCCGCACCGTATTTACGCGTATTAATATCCATCAAAGCCCATTTAGCAATCATTGAGCCGCCGTTGGTCGCCATATCCCATTGGTAGTCCAAAAGCTGGTTGTTAATACGGGCCGAAAGAATATCCGCTCCTTCTCGCGGAATTAGTTTTCCTTTAGGTTTATTAGAAATTAATCGTGAAGTTTTTTCAAAAATGAAAGTAAAGATACGCGGATCAAATAAAAGAGCATCATAGGGCCAGTTATTTTCATCAATCCAAGAACGGAAAAGCTCATCTGCTTCATTAAAAGAAATTGAACCGACACGGTTTTTACCCGTAGAACGTCTTTCGGTTTCCTGAAAACCCTGATCGGTATGGAGTTTACATTCATGAAATGTCTGCTCCTCTTTTTTAGTACTATTACTTAAATCCAAATTGGTCAATGTAGACATGTATTTTATGACATAAAAAAACCGACCACTGTTTTCACTCAAAGAGTGAATTTCACTGTTAAATGAAAATGGTCGGTTAAATGGTATTGTTTACCTTTTCAACCTATGTCTCGATAAAAAGATATAGAACTATAACAAGAATGTCAAGTCCTATATTTATTCATCTTTTTTTAACAAGATCGGTTCTCCCACACGATCACTCTCTTCACCGCGTACGAATAAAACAACCCCCTTTTGAATTTCAACGCTGATTGTCCCATAACCATTTCCTATTGCAATATTATTTAAAGCTCTAATTATTTTCCAAACAACAAAAGGATTAACCTTAGTTTTATCTAAAATATCAAACAGAACATAAAGATCTGGTTTGACGGTTTTAAGCATCTGGCGGAAGGCAAACTCATTTTTAGACTGTTGCTGATAATAATCCAATTCTTCAGCTATTTTTTTCATCCCGAGTCACATCCTTTTTAGCTACAACTTTTTTTGCTTGTTGTTCAACTATTTTTCTAATTTGAAATAATTTAATTTTTTCCCGTAGGTCGACAACCGAATCTGGCATATCAATATATAAATGACACTTTTTAAATTTCTTATCCGATCCACAATAACAATTTTTGTTTCGTAAATTACCTAGTCCCATATTATTTAAACCTCCACTTCTCCCTCCTTCTTCTCGATTCAGCTTCATCAACCTCCCCAAAATCAATTGAGGGAGTTAACATCTGAATTTGCCATGACCCCGCCGTTGAAACAACTAGATCATCTTTTTTGTTAGCTTTAGCTTGTCCTCTCCCTCTGATTAACATAAAATTCATAATTTGTTTAATCTGCTCCTCATCATACATTTTAACAATCCCTTGGTTAATAGCCAGTGAGAAATCATCGAACATTTTACGACGTGTTCCTTGTAGTTCTCCTCCCGATAAATGGCCTGTCGTAACCCATCCAACCCCTCCACCTTCATGCATAGCGGTTGCCGAAAAATCAACCATCCGAAAAAGGTCGGGATAATTTAATTGCTGAAGAACATAAATAGTGGCCGCGCCCGTATTTCGTTCCACCGCAAGTTTTGGCCAGATGCCAGTTTCATGCTCTATAAACTTAGCCATGCTGTTTAACTCATATCCAAATTGGCTAGACTCAATAATTTGGTTAAAAACTAAAGGAAAATCATAATATTTTTTAGAACAGACAACCGCAGCGCAATAATCTTGCGACTCGGCAGGATCTCCAAACAATACCAATTGTTCTCCTCGCTCTAACTCCCTATACTGACGGGCTGGATAATAATCACTTAACATATTTTGTCAATTTAATTTTCTTCTTATTCCTTTTTACGATGTTTAAAAATAATTTTATTTTTCATGCCCATTGTCCATCCATTGCAAACTTTCCCTGTCGTAAGGGAGTTGGGCGTGTTTTTAACATGTCCTTTAATTTCATTACATTAAAATAAGGACTTCCCGACGTAACAAACGCTTCATCTGGATCTTGGGGGTATTCCTGCTTCCACATCATCTCGTTAGGAAAATCTTTCTTTTTCTCTTCTACCCATTCTTTTGTATAGAATTCATCCCATCCAAAAAACTGAGGCCGATAGACGCTTAACCGTTTTCCGTCAGTGCCAAACTGGTTGGCCTGTTCCCACGTCTTCTGGTAAAAATTACCCTCACCGTTTGCAGTTGATTCAATAAAAATCATACCTTTTCCCTGAGGCACTTGTTGAGCAGTGCCCACCACAATCTCTTGGGCGGTAATAAGCTCTGTATCAGCATAAAATGCCGTTTCAGAAAAAAGGATGTTTTTAGCCGTCCCCCCGCGACCCCCAACTTTCGCTCCCGCTGTCCCTATATAAAACATAGCGTTGTTGGTGGCGTTCTCCAACATATTGCGGTTGTCGGACTTCAAGAACTGTTTAGCAATTATTTCAGGATGTAATTTATTTTTTTTAGCTAAAATTTGAAAATATGAATCGAGATAACTTTTTACCTTCTTAAAAAGAATATCAGTAGAATCTTTACGATGAGATATACAGATAGATATAGAATAAGGCCGTAGTAGAAAGTCTGTCGCAAAAAGAGCCAATACAAATGAAGAAATACCTTCTTGTCGCGCCTTAAGTACAATTTCTCGCACTCCCTCAAATTCTGGATATATTTGTGATAAAATGTCATAGTATTTATTCTGTACTTTATTAAAATAAAAAGGAACGGGAACCTGCTTTTCCTTCTCTAAAATTTGGAAATTATCCTGAATAAAATTTTTATATTTTATCTTCATTAATCTTTACTTCTTCCCCTTCAATATAGCTTGATATTCTATCTTTATGAGATTGAATAACATTAACAACCGCGGGTGTTGCATTTTTAGGTTTTTCAAAAAAGTCGGCATAATCGGCCACTTTCATTAATCTATCCCACCATTCGGGAGTTTTAGAATCAACCATTTTTTCAGCGGCAACATCTAACATCTTTCCATATCCGTACCCCTTTTTTTCTAGATAGACTCTTCCTAAAGCTTTAGCTTTTTTTAAATAATAAGATCCCATATTAGCGGCTGAAGCAAGAGAAGTGACATTGTTAATAACCAAAGACGCTTGAGTTGCATTTCCTCCATTTTTTATAAACTCTTCCAAAAACTGCTCAAGTTTAGAAACCACTTGCATTCCTTTTTTAGTCATAATAATCTTTTTACCCTTTTTCGTAGTTTTATTAGCCTCGGCTATTTTTAAGGATTCTTCCTTGGAAGGCCGTAATTTTATTTTAGATATTAACGTGTTCATTTTATTTAACTGAAATTCTTGTTTCCGTTAAGGGCGGAACCCATTTTGCGACCCCGTATACTTGACTGTTTTCTTTAATATATTGCATACCAAATCTCTCAACCTTCTCTACAATATCCAACCATTGGTTTTCGTCAGTTCCCAACATTTCTTCTTTTTTCATCTCCCCGCACAATTTGCATATCCAGATACAGGTTGTTATTCCAAATACCGCTTTTTCAAGAAGTTTCAAATCTTGAATGACGGTTTGAAGATTTTTAACTGGCGGCGCGTAGGTTTTTGCTATAACTTCCCAATTGTGTTTACAAACTTCTAATTGGAGATCATTATCTTGAAATAGATTCATTGTTTTTTGAAAGAACCCTTTTATCATCTTGTTTAAAAACTAATAATCTGATTGCGTGACGAATACATTCGGAACGGTTATATTTTTGTTTAAGACAATATTGATCTAACACGTCAAGAAGTTCAAGCGGAAGTGAAATTATTATTCTACTCATACATATAAAATATGATACTAATTATTTTTTGTCAAGTGGAATTTAGCAAAGCTTAATGACAAGTGCTAAATTTAAGCAGATTCTAAAACGCTTTTAGGTAGTTTAGGAGTTTGATTTCTCTTCCATCCAACCACCGTAGCCAAATCATTTAGTTCAAAATGAGAATCTTTATTACCAGTAAAATATTCGGGGAGTCTAGACTGTTTTCTACTCTTTCTTTTTAAAACCCTTCGCTCATTACAGAATTTCCTATAAGGAATCCAACCCCCGAAGACTTCGTAGAGTGCAACTAAGCGATTAGTTTTCACAACAAACTGGTTTGAAGGGTAATTCCCTTCAATTCTTAGTAATTTCCCGCCAAAAGTCGTAAAAAAGGCGGCCCTATCAATAACGTTTGTTATAATTATCATATTCTGACTTTATTTTCAAGCATCCTCTTTAAATCTAGGTTAAATTTTGCATTCATTTCATCTAATTGTTTCTTTAAATTTCTTAATTTATCCAACTAATTTAGCTTTTTAACTTTCTCCTTTTTAAATTCATTAGAAATTATTAAAGCATATCCGCAATTAGGACAAATATCATATCCACTCCTCCTTGCAGTTGGGTCAATGGGATATTTACACCTTGGACAGATTGGTTGATTCATTTGCAAGTTTAAGTAAAACGTCGGCATGACATTCCTCGTTCAGGGCACACCAACAAGCTAAATTCTTTCCCCCAAGCTCTTTTTTAATGGTTTTCTTCGTAAAATGGGTAAGAAGCCATTGTTCATAAAGCTGGAGAGATTCTTTTTTTCCAAACTCGTTAACCTTATAAGGATTACCCCATCTCGATGGTCGGCCAACATAGACCGTTTCCAAAAGATTTGGGGACATGTAGGGATGTTGGCGGGTTCTTTGTATTCTTACTGGTCTATTTCTCATTATTGATTAGTTTTAATTTATCTAATATTTGTTGTCTTAATCCATTTCTAATCGCTCTAACACTATCCCTTCCAGACCAATCGTCAACTGGTTTTTCCATCTCTCCTACCGCTTCAACTACAGTTTTCTCTATCTCCCGTCTGTAAGATAAAAGCTCTTGGCGGATAAACTCTTCTATTGCACGAGCTAAATAGCATTGTTCACCATTTTTAAGAAAACCGTATTTATCCATAAGTCCATCATCTCGGACAAACTTCTTCGTAAATTTCTCTATTATTTCCTCCTCTAGTTTTCTCATAGATTATTTCTGAATTTCTAATATTAGCTCGTTCAAGTCTATGTAAAATTTCGTGCTTTAAGGTATTTATATCAAATGCGGTTTCTTCTAAATCAGTTGACAATTGTTCTTGTTGTCTGGCAAATAATTCACTTACATATTGATAGGTGGCTACTAATTCTTCGTCAGACATTTTCGCTACTCTATTAGCAAAAATAACTCTACTTTTTTTATCCTCTAGTTTTCCCATAAATTATTTCTCATTTACTATTAATTATAAACTATAAACTATAAACTATTCATGCAAATAATAGAATAAGAATAATTGTTATTAAAATATGAGTACTAAACCAAGCCCATAAAGAAATCGCGGGAGTCCATCCTAATTTTGCGAATAACCAAGTTAAAAAAACTACAAGTAGCATAATTACCCACCTCCTACGTCAATTATATCATATTTACCACTTTTATTCAAGAGGGGGAAAAATTTTTGGGAAAATTTTTGGAGGAAANTTAAAAGGGGGTACCTATTATCCTACANAACAAATATCACTTTTTTAAAATGTTATTTAGACTGAACGCATAGTATACCTTAAGTCAAGCCCCTAGCTCCCTTTATACACAGAGGGGGTGGACTTCATTATTAGCACTCTCCACTTCCGACTGCTAACATATAGTAGTTTATCTTACTATAACAATCTAACGTATACATCACGCGCACACAAGCAATACATACGACGTCGTAAAAGACATAATTTACGACGTTATGTAGGCACGCCATCACTCAACCACCATGCTATAGGGTAGTAATACTATTAGCACTCTCCGCCTCCGACTGCCAATTCTAGCGGTTTTTTCTGGATACTTTTATCAACCGATTTTTTGTTGGTTTTTTTGAGTATTTTCTGGAACTTTTGAGGCTAAATAGTGAGCTAGTCGGAAAATGACATAATTAGCTTTAAAATACTCAAAATTTGACCTAGTTAATTACTACTCCGATATATCTATTTGACTTGACAATAAAAAATAGCGGTGTTATACTCCTTGCAGGATAGAAAAAAAAGCACTTTAAAAATAAGCAAGTCAACCGAGTAATTACCATAGATAAATTTAATTTTACTTTAATTTTATTCTATGATTTTATTCTGTATTTTTAATCTATTGAACAATCGTTCACTATAAATAAAAACATGAGCTTTGCGGGTATTTGTTTCGTCTACCTACAAGGCTATAAATTATAAGTTTTAAAAAATGAAAGGTGGTGAATAAAATGAGAAACTGGACTGAATTTATAGAAAAAAATACTATCAGATGTGAAGCTGGTTATAGAGGCGGTGGAATTGAAATTGGATTATCAGATTTATTCCCGACAATAGACGACCCGAGAATAACAGCATACCAAAATTATCTAGGTGGTGATCTGTTGGGTAGAATTTGCAACAGCGCAAGTTTTGAACCGTCCAACCTAAGTAAGAAAAACCAAAAAATATTCTCAAGAGTTTGTGAAGAATTAAAAAAGTATTTTCACAATTTAACCAACCACGAGGGCGACGAATGGGAGGAGGAAAGCTATCAGGAAAATCAACTAAGAAAGCCCGTATCGGCTTATTGAATATCAACGCCCGCCCGCCTTATAGGTGGGCAAGCGCAGATAGTCAAGAGTTAAAAATTAAATTATAGAAAGCGAGGCGATAAAAATGCAGAAAGTCTATAAAAAATTGAGTCAAGACCAGATAAAAAGAGGAGTTATATTTTCAAGTTGTCTATCGGTTTTTAGAACTGAACAGTCAACCGATTTGATACATGAAGTCTTGGAAAGCGAACCAGACAAATGGCAAAGAGTGGAACGATTAAAAGATGATAAGTTTTTTAATGCGAGCCACTGGAAGTATAACATTTTAAGGAATTAGTTTTTAGCTTCTGTGCCCGTCCAGACTGACAGGCGCAGAGAGTTAAAAGTTAAAATTTTAGAGAGGTAGGTGAGCAAAATGGATAACGTAATAATTAACGATTGTATCAATGCAATCAATGAGGGACGGGAGATACCCGCCCGAATTAAAGATTTTAAAATTAAGTATATCTCAACTGATGGTTGGAGAGGTTATTATAAAGCCGAGCCGACCAAAAAATCAGGTTGGGTTGAACTGGATAGTGATTGGGTAACTGGTAATTGGGAGGACGCGCCGAGTGGACACGGCGGAAGTGAGGTAGAAAGTAAACTAACCAGAGTTGTAAAAGAAATTAAAAAGTTGGGAGGGGAGATAAGAATTGTATTTT
>C687J35021_10000261_pt1 | contig 40858 bp, 61 predicted proteins | sample RifCSPhighO2_12_FD_35021 | JGI IMG/M metagenome (IMG submission 35021) | reverse complement strand
CTGGATTTACTAGACAAGGTCACAGTGCATTGGTCTTCTGATCTGCAGGGGAATGATAACGACACAACCAGGGATGGAGATGACGCGGGTAGCGGGTTTGCGAATATCGCTGGGCGTATAACATGGGAATGGGATACAACTACGAGCAGTCGTGATTTTTGGGTCATCGGTCAAACCCATTCTTACGAAAATGCTTATACAGACTTAATATTGAGAGAAATATAACAAGGGAGGGATGAAATGGTTTTTCAGAATTTAAATAATTTCACTAAGGTTTACAATAATGTTTTGCAAGAGAATTTCGATACCATGCTGGCTGGGACGAAGACGTTTACGGTGCTGTCAACCATTTCTTTATCAGCTGTTTCGGCTTCGATAGGGTCTCTAGTAGTCGGTAGTCTTTCTGCATTAAAACCGATTAGCGGGATAAATGGGGCGACGAGTTCAGCTGTCCATATTTTTACGGGTGTTGACAACCAAATAGCGATCGCCGATTCAGTTAGCACTGGGTTAGAAATTGGTTACAGTGGTGTGGCATCCACTATTTTAGGCTACCGCAGAGGAGCAGCTACATATACAAGTGTAAATTATAATGGTCTTTATCACTCTTTTCAGATAGGTGGCTCAGTAACCGCTATGATGAGCGGGACAGGGATGGTCGTAAATGGTGTTGGTGGTATAGGGGCTACTACGGCTTCATTTACAACAATGAACACGGCAAGTTTAGGAGCCACTACAGCTTCGATTGGTACATTGAATTTACTATCCTTATCAGCTGTTTCAGCTTCGATTGGAGCGTTATTTGTAGGATTAACAATCACGGCTTCAAATCAATTATTAATTACACACACAAATTTGAACGAACCTATTGATTTATATAGAAACAGCGGGGCTGTCAATGATTTAAACGGTATTAATTTTTCATTTCGTAATGCCGACAGCGCGAAAACGACTTATGCAGGGGTTTACTCTCAACTTGTTAGTAATACTACACTGTCTGAAAGCGGAAGATTATTATTTTTTACACGAAACGCAGGGACCAATGCAGAGCGAGCACAAATAACACACGATGGTAAATTTGGAGCTTCTGCAGCCACTTTTACTACGCTAAATACTGCTAGCCTTGGGTCTGCTACTGCATCAATCGGTTCGTTAGCTATTGGAAATGCTGTTTCTGTTACGGCTAATATAGCTAATACTCATCGTGCCACAATCTCAATTGGTGGGTCAACTTATTTTATCTTACTAACCAATGTTGCCTAAACTATTCTTTTTATCTTTTCTAGCGGTTTCCTATACTATGTATACCTCTTTCCATACATCTTTAGGAGTTATCTCTATTCTCCCTTGGCCATCAGCTGTGGCCCCATCATCGAAACCAAGCTTACTTACAACTGATGCATTTACAATATATACAAGTAACGCGTTAGCTTTAACTATCGGATCTAACCAATCTGTCACTTTTGTCGGGGCAGTTTCTGGGATAACCTCCCTGATTGTAGATGATATTACAATCGATGGAAACGACATTACAAGTTCTGGTACTTTGTCATTAGAAGGAACAATATCGATTATTGGTGGGGCGATTAGTGGTGTTACTACGTTGTCAATGTCTGGGACTTTAACTTCCACAGGATCGTTAATTGACATGACAAAAAACTCTGCCGGGTCAGTTAACACGATACAAGTTTATAATTCGAACAACGCCAATGCGACATCTCATGCCAGGCTCCAAGCGGTTGTCGGCGGGGCATCTGGTGGTGATCCAAATATAAAATTTACGGTGTCTGCCGCTACAGATTGGTCGATTGGTATTGACAATAGTGATAGTGACTCTTTAAAAATAGATACATCTGACACGCCAGGTGGATCAACTAAAATAACTATAAATACGACAGGAGATACATCTTTCGCCAGTGCCACGGATTCAACTTCAGGCACGACAGGCAGTATAAATACTGCTGGTGGGATTGGGGTTGTAAAAAATATAGTCATCTCAACTGGGGATTTAATAATAACGACCGCCACAACACCAGCGACGGCTGGGGCGACTGGGCAGGTTGGAACTATTGCTTGGGACGTTGATTATATTTATATTTGTACAGCGACAAATGCGTGGGAAAGAGTGGCGATAGCAACATGGTAAATAAGAGGGTGATAACATGATTTTTTCTATTAAAGACAGGTTATTGATTGGTAATTTTTTTCCAAAAAATGGTAACTTACTTGAAATGACGGTTGTTAATGAGTTGAAAGAAAAATTTAAAATAACAAGCGATGAACTTATTACTATTGGCTTTAAACAAGAAGGTAACCAAATGAAATGGGACGAAAAAAAAGAGCAGGAATTAATTATTGAATTGAGACCTGTAGAATTAGAATTGCTAAAAAAAGAACTAAAAATAATGGATTCCGCCAACCAGATCTCTTTGGAATCAATAGATTTAGCCATAAAGATAAATGAAGCATAAAATCTGTTTGTTTAAACCAATCTTATTATGTTGCTTTTCTTTTTCATTCGCAATGTACACCTCTTTCCATACATCTTTAGGAGTTATCTCTTACCAACTAGCCCCTGAACCTTTCAAAGCAACTATCGCTATTCTAAGCCACCCTGTAGGTGATCTGTTGGGCGAGGCTTACATGGGTGGTGATTGGTGGGTAAAGGAGATAGGGATTACGGCCCTGCAATTAGAGATCGGTCGAGAGACAGGGAAGCTGAAAGAAGTCCGAAACGGGATGCTATACGGCAACTTATTTGACGGGCTTGATAAGTGGCTATTCGGTGGTTCTGCGTCAAGCATCTTAGCGGCTCTCCCGTTCGCTGATTATCTCAGCCCCCTAATGTTCAACTTGGCTGGTCAGGAGATCATCCATAATTTCTTCCATGTCCCAGTCTTAATTCAATTAACAGCTGAAGAAACCTTTATGGTTAACATCTTATCTGTTTTTGTTATGCGGGAATTTTTATGAAATTAACCCCTAATTTTTCCTTAGAAGAATTCAAGGTTTCAGATAAATACGCTGAAATAGCTGGTCGTATGGTGTTTGCTCTATTCGAGCAAGACCGAATCAAACTTCTCTGTGAATCGATTCTGGAACCTATTAGAGCGAAATGGGGACTTGTTCAAATCCTTTCTGGGAAACGTAGCGACGAATTAAATGCTATGGTGGCAGGGTCAAAGGACAGCGATCATCTCAAATGCATCGCCGCTGATTTTACTTGCCCAGCTTACCCTAAGCACGAACCAATATTTAACTGGATACGATCAGAAAATCTCCCCTATCGCCAAGTCATCTTTTACCCAGAACAACGATTTATCCATGTTTCAATCAATATCCCCGGTCATCAATATAAACATGAGGCGTTAAAGAAGCAAGACGGCGTTTATGAGGTGATACATGGTTGACACATGGGAATCTGAAGGGAAATGGATTGTAGAGGAGCTGAAGGGGCTTAGAGTAGATAATAAGAGTATCTTAGATGAAATTAAGTCGATTAATCATAATGTGGGTGATAGTTTCAAAAATATCAGTCGTGTAGAATCGAAGATGGAAGTTGAGATTGCAAAGATAAAGACAATGGGTGTGATTATTGTGTTCATTTGGTCTACTATTTTGATGCCATTAGTGTTGAGAGTCTTTTTTTAAAAAAGGAGGGAAGAATGGATGTAATCTTTGAAGCAATCGTTGGGTTTGTGGCAGGGACAATAGCGGGGCCGTTTATTGTTCATTACAGTAAAAAGATCTACGGCTGGTGTTGGGATACCTTAATGGGCACGATAGATCGTTACATCACCGATCCAGAATTAAAGTCTATGGTTCTAGCTGAGATTATGAAAGCTGAGAAGGCGTTGAAATCTAACGAAGGTAAGCGTAAGCTGGATATGGTGGTTCGGGCTGTTGCTATCGCAATCCCTGGAAAGTTCGATGATGTGTTGTTAACCCAAATAGTTCAAGGGATATATAATAAAGAAGTCAAACTCAAGTAGTCAGCGGTTACCGATCCAGGCTTCACATAGGTCATATATAGTTGATTCATTTAATTTTACCAAAGAAGCGTTTTTACGCATCAATTGTCTGATAATAATCAACTTATAATAATAGGATATCGGTTGATCTGGTTTATTGCGCCAAAGGCCATCCATATTTGAAGCTACAATCGCTTCTAATATTAACTTATCTCTGATAGGTCCAGCAGGAGTGCTGTATTCCCGGTTCTTGTTTTTGTCGGATTCTTTTCTAAAAACAAACCGTTCAACATAGGTAGATTTACTCTTTTTTTTACCAACACGTTTAAACTTAGGATATTCCGTCATCTCTTCGACAATTTCCCCAGTTAAACTATCAACTACTTTATATCGTTTATCCATTGTTAACTCAAATTCATTAACCAAATACATTAACTCAATACATTGAAGCTTTACTCAATAGCTTTACAAATAATCTTAAAACACCCCCTACCCCAGGTTATCCTGAGTTTTGGAGTGAACGGCCCATGCGTTGTTTCTGTTCCCTTTTTCGCATCCACAGAGGGCTCTAAATCACCCCGAATCTGGGCCTAAGGAACCTTGCCAACATTTGGACCGAACTTATGGCTTTATCACAGCCTTTCGATCCCGAGTATCCCGCGGCTTGTTGCAGGCGACGGGGTTTGGCAAGCTAGTTTAACGTGATTGCACACTATGCCTCTTTTTTTGTTAGGAGGAAGCATAACTATCCAGAACTAATTTAATAAATCAAACAATAATATTGTAATCATAACAATATTATAAGTCCATTATCTTTGTTAATTAATTTGACATATCTGAAATAATGCTATAAAACAAATAAAGTGGTTCTACAAAGTCCGATTACTGTTATCATCCTTGTCTTTTCTTTTTATGCTTTTTCCACTATTTACGTTCTAGCTTCGCTATGGTTTGAGAATAAACGACAGGACGAGGATCATCTACGGCAGGAAGCTAAGTTAAATAAGATTTCAGCGACAGATGAGCGTCAGGATTCTGAATCAAAATTATTCAATCAGCAACTTGAAGAAAATGAAATCGTTGATAATGACCAAGAAAAACAAATAAAAAAATTATTAGCAGATAATGAAAAACAACAATCTCAAATAGATTTATTATTGAGTTTAATAAAAAATGAACAAAAAAGAAAAAACAACGCTTGAAATATTGGTTGAAGTCGGATCTGTCACCAATACTATTTTAATCATAGTTATTGTTTTGCAAGTAGTTTCAATCCTATTCATTTGGTTTAAATGAACGACGCTTATTTAGCTTATTGCAACGGCGACTATAGCCAAACTATTCAGCTGTTATTGCAATCACCACCCCCAACTCCATCCCCCCAATGGGATATGTTACTAGCTAATACTTATTTAAAGATGAATCATACGGAAGCGGCTATAGAACGATTGCGCGGGATGTTACTAACCGCTATCTATGATGCGTCTAGTCAGGAGATAGGTAAAGAATACCAGCAAGTGTTGTCCGGTTTAGATACCCTAGCTAGACTTTCTATGATTGATGCCCAATTCACAAAGCTTGCCCTTAGTGGTCAGCGGTTTGCTAGTCGAATCCAGGTTAAGGTAGAAAAAGAGGATGTCCTTGTTTTCCCGGCACTATGGCCAGTCGCTTTTGGGGACATCATTGTTTTTTTACAGTTGATTAAAAAATATGAAGAGGATTCCGGTAAGAAAGCGATCGTCATTATGCCACTTAATCGGCCCGAACTAAAATCATTAGCGGATCTATCGGGATTTATCGTTTTTGATGTCACTAGATTACCTGAAGAATCAAACCGTTTAAAAACAATTCGGCTGATCGATCCTGAGTTAAAGGTATTTAATCTAGCGATTCAGGAGTGTATGATTCGTGAGATTTTGGAAATGCTTTCCAAACAAGTTAACTCTATGACTATCATCAAATTACGTTATCTGCCTATCTTACGCGGGGTTTCTGTAACGGTTGGTAGTCGCCTTTGGGAAACCCGTGCCAAGTTGTGGCTGGCGGGGGAAGAGTTGCCAAAACTAGTGGCGCAAAAAGAAAAGAAGAAAAAAAAGATCACCCTGCATTTTAGAGAAGCGGATTACGCAGATCCATCACGAGATATTAACCCGAATTATCAACTTGATTTAGTTAAATCAATTAAAGATAAATACCCTGAGTACGAACTGGTTAAATTGGGTGACAAGAACATGACCACCATCCCCGGTACAACAGCCGCTCATAACCAAGACCTTAACCTGACTGAACAGATAAAGCATATCCAGGAATCCAGGCTCTTTATCGGCTCGCATTCCGCCGTTAAGGACTTGGCGGCCGCTTGCTCTGATACCCCTATCATAGTCCTCCAGCAAGCCCTCCAAGAAACAGCGACCCATAACGATCAGAGCATCGCCGCGCTGAGTTATCAGTGTTTGTCCAAACAATTAGTTAAAACGTTCTTTGTGAGGCAGTTTGATGCCTTAAACCAGCCGTTGTTGCCAACCCAAATGAATACAAAAAGGGTACGTTTTGAACCGGAACCAATAGAAAACGTAATGGAGGCTATGGGGAGTGTCTTGGGATAATGTTAATTCCTAACTATAATGATGCCGCTTGCTTGATTGATCGGCTTACAGTGGAGGGGGTGAAGTCGGCTCAGTTCGCTTTCGCCGAGGAAACCACTAAAGTGTCGTTCCAACAAAAGTTTTATCGTCAAGTGTTAGCCTCTAAATTGGAAGAAAAAATAAAGGAGTGGAAGAGTGGTTACAGGCCCTCCCTTGAGTACCGCACGTTTAGGTGACGTGATCTTCGATCTAGCCGAAGCTAACGCCTTGGTGGGGTTATGGGATAACCTACGGCACGATCTTTGTAAAAAACCTTATCATGAACTTACGGAAAAAGAAAAAAATAAACTATATGAATCAGAAAAGAATAGCCGGTTTAATGTTGAGAAAAGAGCGAGATGCCGTTCTGAAATCAATCAACTTTTGGAGAAACTTTTTGGGTAAACGAGGGAGGCCAAAATTACCAGATGATAGGCATGTCCCGAAGATCATTTTATTTTCAAAGGCTGAGTTTGATTATATTAAAAAAGCCGCCAGTAATCACGGGTTCGTCAGTTTATCCGCTTATATTAGGGATGTGCTGATGGGTCGGATACGGATATGAACGCTGGTATAGTTATCCAATGTCGTTACGACTCAGCCCGCCTCCCTGGCAAGATACTTAAATACATTGATAAATACAATAAAAAGACCTGTTTAGAATATCTCATTGAGCGTTGTGGCGCAACAAAATACAACGTCATAATCGCCACGTCAGACAGAACCGTGGATGATCCTATAAGCGATGAGGTCGAAAAATTAAAAAGTAAGTATAAATGGCTTATTGGTTGTTACCGGGGCGAGTACCGCAACGTCGCCAAAAGGCTTTACATGGCTTCAGCAAAATATGATTGGGATACTATCATCAGGGTGACTGGTGATGATGTCTTTGTTGATCCTGATTTGATTAATTCTTTAGCCAAAGAAAAAGACTGTGATTATGCTTATTACCCGAATTTAATCCGAGGTGTTGACAGCGATTTAATCCGAGTCTCAGCTTTGGAAAGACTCATTCTCGAATACCCATCAGCAAACGAGCACTTGGACCATTTTTTTAGAGGCGGGGACTATAAAGTAAAAGGGGTAGAAACTCTTGGTAGTTTTCAGAAAAATATATCGTTATCCATAGATTATCCCATGGATTTAAAACTATGTCGGATTATTTTTGAAAATTTATATAATTACAATCCAGTGTTCAATACTTTTGATATACTTTTGTTTTTAACTAGAAATAACGGTCTTTTGGATTTGAATCGAAAACCACGGGTGGGGGTCTATTTGGTATATAAGGATTACCCCTATTTTATAAAAGACAGCCTGCTCTCTCTCCAAGCTCAGACGGTTCAAACGGAGGTTGTTATATTGGATTATGGTTCGACTCTGGAAAATTATGGTTTACTCTGTTCACTGGCTGATAATTTTTCTGTAGTGAGAAAAGAATTGCCATCGTTTTTAGCTGCGGTTGAAGAGGCCCAGACCATGATCCATGGGGATTATGTCTTGCGCCTCGACGCTGATGATGTGCTGCGGCCAAGGCTTATTGAATTTATGGTTAAATATTTAGACGCAAACCCTCAATATTCGGCCGTAAGGTCGGGTTATTTTGTTAACGGGTCTACCGTTTTGGCTAAAAACAATAATCTTTCTTGTCAAATGCTGGTTCGTCGTAAAGTCCTTGATTTTTTACGCTATTATGACGGCCAAAGTTATCGGGATGGAGTGACGTTCGAGGAAACTTGCAAGAAATATGGTTTTAAAATTGGTGAAACGAATGAGATCCTTTTTCATCACAGAATACACGAAGGGAGCCTAACGCATGACAAACCTGATCTTGCTGAAACGGACGCCAGCATCCGCTCATTTGTATCTAACTCATGAAAGCTACTTTGCGCTTGCCGCTAGAAATTCAATCAAAACGAACCAGCAACTTCTACTGGATTTTGAGGATGTGTTTACGGCTTTTGACGACTGGAAACCACAAAATGAGATTGAGAAAGAGGATATGATTACGGTTTGTGCGTCGTATGTGAATGAAGTCAGAGTCCGGATTTGGGACAGCCCAAACTTCCAAAACGTAGTTGAGTTAGCTGATTTATTGAAAAAGAAACTTAAAACAGTTCAGGCGATGTATGCCGTAACCAGCTTATTACGGCTGTTTGTTATCGCTCTAAAAGAAATAGAGAAGAGAGGAGCAACCCGGAAATGGCTCAAGCATTATCTGTAATTGACTCTTTGTCGGTTTTCCAAGTCCTTGTTCCCGTGATTGTTTTTATGGTTATATTCGCTATTGCGATCCATAAAATAAAATGAATCTCGGATACCAGTTAGACGCCGACGACCCTGACTTTGAGCGGTTAATCCACCTCATGGTTGGGCTGGGTTATGATTGTGTGGAGGTCTCAACTTCCAATCCAGTAAATTCTTTTAGCCATATCTGTCATGCGTCTGACATCATTAAAATAGCGGCACTTGGAACAGGGAGTTATTTTAGAAAACATGGCGATCATGATTTTTATAACAAGATGCTTCCCAAATATATCACGATTTGCGATTTTGTGGACTGCCCGCTTATTTTCGGGGAAGCTTTAAGATTCCCGCTGATACTCAAACAACCAAAAGGAATTGATGTTTATTTAGAGTCTGGAATCGTTGAGAATTTTGAGAAAATAAAATCTGAATATATCTGGGCAAAAACACTATATGATACTTTTCATCAAAAAGGTGTAATCCCTGCTGACGCCGAGTATGTTCAGATTTCGTCTTCAAAACGTGGCTTACCCTATAGTGAGCATCACGATTTTATTAAATCATACGAAGGGATTTTGGTTGGTGAAATATTCAATGAGCCAAATTTATCAGAAATGGAAAAAATTATTGAATTCAAAAAGATTGTGGATAATGCTAAAAAATAACATCGAGATCAAAAATATCTCTAACCCAGGTCTAAAAATAAAGCCCAGGCGTTTGCTCAGCTCGACACATGAGATGGTTATCGTGCCGGTTCGTGGCAAAACAGAAGTCAAAACCGCCTCGGGTTTGCTGTTTATGTTGCGGCGGAATATATTAACAGAGGGGTCTGACGCTCTTTTCTTACCTATTTCGACTGATTTTGTTTTAAACATTTATCCCTTAGCGGAAGTAGCTATCGTTTTTGGTCGGACAGATAAAAAAAGCGAGATAAAGGTTATAAAACTATCTGAATCAACTTCTGTTGGAAAAGGTAATTATAGTCGCTCGGTGCGAATGATCTGCGGATCGGATGGACCAACAGATAGGCTGATTGTGGGTGAAACCATGAGCCCAGCAGGTAACTGGTCAAGCTGGCCCCCTCACCGTCATGACAATGAGACGGTGGACGAATCAGACCATGAAGAAGTGTACCTGTTTTACACCAAAAGCTGGGGGTTGATGCGTATCTACGACGGCAACGCTCAGCGTTTTGAGGCGGTTTATGACGGCAAGAAAGTGCGGATTGAGAAGGGCTACCACCCCGTTGTTGCCTCGCCTTTTTCTGATCTTTATTATTTATTTGCTCTGTATGGTAATCATAAAAATCTCAAACAGAAATTTTCTGAGATATGAAAGAAATCACTAAAAAAGATCTAGCCGAGAATTTAAAACGTTGTGTAGCCTACGACGGGAGTTGGTTTGATCGTTCCAAACCCTGGATCGCCGCCGGCCCCTGCGTGGTTGAATCCGAGGAAATGATTGATAAGATAGGGAAAGCGGTCATAACGCTTGGAGCTACTGCTGTTCGTGGGGGATGTTTCAAGCCGTTAACCTTCCCAGATAAAAATATGACCAGGGCTGTGATTATCAACCGATTAAATTGGCTTAGAAAGCTAGCTTTTCCTGTTGTCACAGAAATCGGTCAATCGGTTGATATTAAGTTAATGGACAGGGTTGCGGTAGTCCAGATCGGCTATCGGCATATGTTCAACACTGATTTTATAGCGACGAATTTCCGTGAAAAAACTATACTAATTAAACGCCATCCTGGGGCTTCGCTGCGAGATCTGGCTGGCGTCTGCGAACATTATCTTTCGAAATGGGTTAGAAAGATCATGGTCTGCGAGCGTGGCATCGTCGCCCCACACACCCATAACCCTAATGCTAGAGCGTTACCGGATATAACCGCTATCGCTTATTGGAAACGCTGGTTCCCACAGATCCCAATCATCTTTGATCCCTCGCATTCCACATTTAATCGAGACATTGTTATTGATATGGCCTTGGCCGCTATCGCCGCTGGTGCCGATGGGTTACTTGTTGATGTTCACCACCGGCGTACAGAGCCAGAAGTTGACCCGTTAAACGCTCTGGATTATTTTGAGTTTGAGTTATTGATGCAAAAAATTAATAAACTTTGGTCGGCGATACGATGATTAAGGTGTTGGTTTATCTGCTTGTTTTGATTGTTTTTTTGGTGGGGGTTAAACTAAGCGAGGAATCTGACGGCGTACAAAACGCCTTTGTAATACTGGCCCTATTATGGCTTATTGCCGGGCTTTTAAAAGTCTTGAGCTGGATTGTATTTTGAGCGAATTCGCTTATAAGTACAAGTATGCCGTGATTATCCTAGCCCGAGGCGGGAGCAAGGAACTCCCACGTAAAAACCTGGCTCTTTTAGCTGGCAAACCGTTGTTGCAATGGGCTATTGATGACGCCAAGATGGCTGGTTTGAAAAAGATTTATGTGTCTACAGATGACGACGAGATCGCTTCTTTCGCAAAGTCTTGCGGGAGCAAGGTGATTAGAAGGCTCCCTCGCGAGGCTAATGATACTGCCACGACAGAGGATAGTATAAGGGTCACGGTTGATAGAATTGAGGGGATTAAAGGCTCACCGGATTACAAGTGGGATGAAATTGTGGAAGAGTTCACCATTGAAAATGAGTTATTGACTAATGAACTCATGACTTCGCCATATGATGGTTACGTATTTTTGCAATGCACGGACCTTTTCCGAACCGAACAGATCATTGAGAGATGTATTCAGCATTTTGAATTAGACCCATACGTTGATTCCGTATTCGCGGTTAAACCGGTGTTCAAAAACTATTGGAGAGCCAAGGAGGAAGGTGCAATAAGTTCTCACAAGAGGCTTGCGTCAGACATCCCTTATGGGCCCAGGCAAACCAGAGAACCTCTTTTTGAAGAATATACTGGTTTGTGTCTAGTTAGTAAGCCTTGGGTGTTTAAGCAAAGGCAACGGGTTGGGCACACTGTTGGGGTGGAGGTGGTTAAAAATAAATGTTTTGACATCCATAATCAGGATGACCTGGAAGAAGCGGAGAGGTGGTGGAGTAAAAATGGCAATTGACATGACTCCAGATGAGTTGTTTTATTTCAATGATATATTGCAAAAGGGGATATATTTAAAAGAGAATGAAAAAAAATTATATCCGATTGAATTTCACCAATATATTGGCGGCTGGAATATTTACCAGCATCCTTTGCAGTTTGCGAAATTTTGCTCGTTTATGTCTGAGATTTTCATTAAATCATATGTTGAAATTGGTATCAAAATGGCCGGGACATTTCGTTATATATCACAAGTGTTAAGAAGCAGAAATAACCAAAATTTAAAATGTTTTGGTATCGATATAAATATTCCTTTTTCTATAAGAGAGATTTTTGCAAACACCAATTCAAAATTAATTGAGCTTGATAGTCGCAAAGCTGGCGGATGCGTACCAGAAAATATTGGACTGGTCTTTATCGATGGGTCGCATACTTATGAGTCCGTAAAATCAGATTGGGATATTTATGGCAAACGCTCTGAATGGGCTGCTTTCCATGATATAGTTAACCCTATGACACCAGGAGTGGTCCAATTCTGGAACGAAATAAAACAGGATTATCTCTTTACTGAATTTATTGAGCAGTTCCCAGAGCATGAGCCCACGATGGGGATAGGGTTGTTGAAAATTGCTTGAAGTTATTGAGAAGATAAAACAGGGTCAGATGTTCGCCAAGAACGACCGTTGGGGTATGCTGGAATTTGCCTTGTCGCTGGTTAAAATTCCAGGGAATTATATCGAGCTGGGAGTGTATAAAGGCGAGAGCCTAACCTGGATTGCTGAACGGATATTCCCTAATTTGGTTTGGGGGTTTGATTGGTATAAGGGTTTGCCTGAAGATTTGAAAGATAGTTGTCCCCAAGGGATGTTTTCACTTAACTACATCCCCAGTTTTCGGGCCCACAATATCCGTACCATTTCTGGTCCGATTGAGAAGACGACTCGTGAAATCTCTTTCCTCGATCCGATAATCTTTATCCACGTCGACTGTGACCTGTATAGCCCAACCAAAGCGGCTCTGGAACAACTTGAGTTAGGCAAAGGTGTTGTGATTATGTTTGACGAGCTGTACGGCTCAGAAGCCTACGATAAAAACGAGCTAAAAGCTTTGTCTGAATTTGATAAAGAATGGGAGCCAATGGCTTACTCAGACTCAAAAGCCGTGATTCGGTTAACATGATTCATCCTTCAGTTAAACCTCTAAAAGATTCCATTGAATCGATGCTGGTTTGGCGCAAAGAACGCATTCCTACGGTTTGTATTTGTGGTTGCGCTAGATGGGAGATCCTGGATCACATCCGACGGCCCTTGGTTGACTGCCATCTGGTCATCTGCCCAGACTGCGGGTTTGTTACCTATAGCCCACAGTTCCCTGATCTAGCAAGCTGGTATCGTGACCAAGTGCGTAGCCAATCGATTCATTTTCTGGAGACAAAAACCAATAAAGAATATAAACACGAGCGATTGTTGTTTAAGTGGCTCAAAGAGCTTGGCGTAAAGCCATTAGAGGTTTTGGATATTGGTTGCTCGGACGGTTATCTGCTAAAGATGATCCGGGAAAGATACAAAAGTCAGGTGACTGGAATTGAGGTTAATCCAGGGCATCGCAATTGGGGGAAGTATATGGATTGCTTAAACATCGTCCCAGACTTGAAGGAGCAGAAAGTCTTTGATTTGATCTGTTGCTACCATGTGTTTGAACACGTCCAGAGTCCGCTTGATTTTTTGATGTGGATTACCAGATCGCTGACCGATGGTGGTTATCTGTATCTGGCTCTTCCTACCCTTAATCGAGTGCTGGATAACCCGGTTATTGAAGTGTTTTTCAAAGATGAACATATCAATTGGTTTACAGACGATTATCTAGTCGCATTACTGACATCTGTAGGCTTCAAGGTTGAGTTTATTGATAAGAAGCTATACGGCACAGCCATGTTGATTAAAAAAGTGAACTGTGAAGGCGTAAGGCCCAAACTGTACACCCAGAACAGAGAGTTAATCGAGCGGCTAGGGCAAGCTTATGCGGTGAAGCGTCAAGCGGATTCGGTAGGAAATGACCGGGATAAGGTAAGGCAAATGTTGCAAGGGTCTTATAATTTATTCCCGAGGTTCCCGCATCTCATTATTCAGTATGCGGAAACGCTGGATTCGGTTGATAAAGAAGATTTGTTAATTGAATATCATAAAAACAACCCCGATATGTGGGAAATCAAGAACCAGCTGGCTCATCATTATTATAAACAGAATAGTTTGGACAAGGCCAAACAGTTGTTCCTTGAACTTATTGACGAATTAGGGCCGCTGGAGGGAACTGTAACCAACCTGGCTTTTATCGATTACCGGGAGGGGCGGAAGATGGAGGCTATCCAGCGGTTATCACCAATAATTGACTCCATGCCCTGGAAGGTGAACCTGTTCAATATCCTCGCTAGCTGGGTTGCTGAACTCTAAAAAGAAGGGCACCATTGTTTTTGGGGGAAAAGGGGAATGATGCCCTTTTTTTATCATAACATAGGATTAAAGCAACACCAATTCAAACCGTTTATTTTTATCTTTGAATTGCAACAATTCTATTTTTTCGATGTATTTAGGACTATCGTCTGGGATAATCCCACTCCATATCAGATAGTCTAACGGATATTTGAGACCCATGGCAAGTAGGTTGGTTTTTTATTTATTTTGACTCTCTGTATAGCCATCTCGTCCCATATCCTCGCCTTGACCTTGCTACGCTCCGCCCAATGCATTCTAAGCCAGACATTAGCCGTCGGTATTGCATCGAAGGGGATGACGTAGGTGTTTAAGGGATTAGCATGTCATTGATCTTGAAAAAAATGATATTATCTATCACGACAAATGCAGCAATAATGATTAACCATTTCATTTAAAATCGCCGTTTCGTCGGTCTTTGTAAAATTCTATAATTCTGTCTATTTCCTTTAAAAAGTCGTCGTTGAACGCAATACCGGATTCGCCGAATCCTTTTCTCAGATGTGATATAACTTTTTCACGCATACTTAGCGCTATTATTTTATTCATTTTTTCTCCTTTTTTCTTCTTTCGCCTTCCCGATCCCAACTTCAATTGCTGTTTCTAAATTGGTTGTTAAATCAGCGGCGATGGCAATATATTGGTGCATTCTATCTCGCAACATTAGTTGTTGTTCATCGGCAGTTTGCCACCTATCATCGTCTGGCTCAACGCCGCATTCACACGCAACACGTTTTGCAACTACAGAAATAATGTTGCAAAAATCATATTTCGCATAGTTAGGATTATTATAGATTGAGCCTGCCATTATCTTAAAACTGTCTCCGCTAGAATTCCTGTATTTAAGCAAATTGTCTTTTAGCCATTGGTATACTTTTAATTTCAAACCAGGGTGCATCCACAACGCAATATCCATAAATAATATTGGATGTACCCAGGTATTGCCGTATCGTCCCATTGACGATCTTTTAATAACTCCAAATTCTTTCTCCATTTCGGTAATAAATTCTTTGGTTTTTTCATGGTTGAAATATTCAGTTAACGTAACTTCTCTTAATCCAGATTCTTTTCGATATTTATTACCAATTTTTATCAAATCTGTTGCAGATATAAATTCGCTTTTACTTTTTTGTCTCACTTCCATGCCGAACAGCTCACGCTTCATTACTACTTCAGTATTCATATATAATCACCTATATCCTGTTTTGGTTTATTATAAATAAAAAAAGAATTATTGTAAACAGGAATTTGGTTATCATTTAACCAAACCTTTCCCCCTCCCGGTCATAACGCATTAAACTTTGCAAAAAGATACTCCGCCCTTTCCAGGCTTCGGCTTCCAAAGCAAACGACGGCTCGATCTTTTTCCAATACTCGTACTTATCGAAGGTATCGATAAACTCGTCACGTTGCTCGAAGTCAGGGTCGGTCATGGCGGTTAGGATACACATTTCCATACCGATATTCTTTTTAAAAGATTTATACGTCGCAATCCGTTGGGCCAATAGTTTCATGTATTTGACCTTATAAATAGCATGATTCCTACACGCTTCTTTGTAAGCCTCCACGGCTGTCATGAGGCAACCGTGGATCTTTTCAAGCTCCGTTCTGATGGTGATAGAATCTATTTCCCCCATCCAAAACTCTTAGAGGTACCTATAGTACCAGTTGTGGATTCAACTTCTTTTTCTGAGACTTCTTTACCGATAATATGATTGATAACATGGGCCAATGCCCGTAGTTCGGCTAGTGTAAAAAAGTCACTGTTGGTCCATTTACCATCTTGACCCTTGGTGCTTTTCTGAAACTTAACAGAATAGGACTTCCCCCCTTGATAGTCCCCCTCAAATAGAGTCGCTTCAACGTTCCCTAATTTGTATCTTTTTACTGGTTTGCTTGCCATTTCTTCCTCCTTATTTTTACTACTTATGTCCCAATTCTCCATTCAGGTTCTGCCCAATCCGATGCCCAGTCCAATGGCTCTGACATTGCGGCTATTTGTCCGTACTCATTGAAATATGCCTTTACTATTCCCGGGATAGTAATAAAAAGAGCATTTTCTAATGAGAAGGTTGCGTTACAGGTAAAATTAAAAGAACCTGTCCATACAGCATATGGCTTTATTTCTGTGGTACATTCATTATGTTGTATTTTGGCGAATACTACAAATTTATTATGCATCCTTGGAAACGCGGGGGCTTTATCTCTATTATTATTCCCCACGCATCGAACCGATTCAAATGTGGGATCACTTAAACTTGACATATATTTTAGAATATTAGGAAATAAATACCTTTCTATATTTAATTTTAACTTTGAATATTTTTTTCTTAACAGTTGTTTCCATTCCAATTTGTTCCAATGTTTGCCAATATCAGGGCGCAAAAAGTCTTCTTTTTGGATGATTATTGATACGTTAGATAATTTCCCCAGGGCGTCGAGGATGTCATATTCAGTAAACCAGGCAATTGCCCCGAATACAGCGTCCGCCTCGGCAATATGTGATAATAGTTTGCTTTTAATATCTCTAAAATAAACCGATACACCTTTAGTTGACGACGTGCTGTTGTCTGAAAACTCTACACCAAAAGTCTCGTCTTTCTCTATTTTTAAATGTAATTTATTCATGTCTTCAGGCACATATTGGCGCGTTGTTACTACCATCTTTTTATCTCCTTTTTATTTTTCGTTAAATTGGTTTATATCCGAGTTATATTCTAATTTAATCGTTTTCAAAAAGTTATTTTTTGATCTATTTTTTGCAACCTCGCAATGTGTTAATTCTTTTTGCCCTGTCATGGGTCTTGATAAAAGAAAAATAACATCAGCTTCCTCCTCAAGTGAACCAGAACCCTTTAAATTATACGTTTTTGGGGATTTATCATCGGTTGTTCTGTTCAGTTGGGCGTTGCAAAAGATGGGGGTTTGGTGTTCTATACAAAGCAATTTAAGTTTCCTGGCGACATGAGTAAATCTGGAATACTCAGTGTCACCCTCATCACTGGTTATTTTATTAAATTGATCAATATAAATCGCCTTATATTTATTCGATGCCATTGTTCTGGAGAGCATATTGAGTGTTAGTTTTCTAGGCGTAGAGATAAATAAATTGTCATGGTTAAAAAATGGGCCGTAGTGAGTTAGTTTGCGTTTTATTTGAGAAGCAGACATTTCCATGCTCAAATATAATATTTTACCAACTCTCGAATTATTCATTGCAAGCTGGCATGAAAAAGTAGTCTTTCCAACAAATGCTCTGGCAGCAATAATAATTAACATATTTGGCTCTACAACAACTGAATTATCAATCGATTGGAACCCTGTTCTTAACCCAACATCCTGAATTTTATCTAAACTTATTTCAGAGACGGCTAACCCGGAAATCGCGTCAGTAAACTGATCTTCATTTTTTGTAACGATTCGTTTCATTTCCTCTATTTTTGATTCCAGAGTTAACAAAGCCTGATTATGTCCTAAGTTGTTTAAATCATGTATAAATTCACGTTCTAGTTTTTTTTGTTTGATACTCTGGTACATATACAGGGCCTGTGAAAGTTGCCAAGGAATGATGGTGTCACAAATAATATCTAATAGATGGTCCAGGTTTTCTTTACCCATGGATAACCGATACTTATTCCAAATATTTAAACCAGCTGTATCTCGCAATTCATCATAATCGATTGTCCGCATCGCGTTGATAATCATCCAGGCATCATCCGTAAAATCCTGATTTGTTAAATCATCAAACAGATGAACGTAAGACGGGTTTCTAAATAAACAGTTCATAAAATATTCTTCATCAACCGTTGTTTTAAGCATCTTCCGGCTCCACAGCGTTAAGGTTACGATAACCCATGCGCTCATCGTAAGCTTTTTCCGAATCATACTCTAGCCAAGTATCCCAATCTTTGAACCAGCGACTGGATAATTGAATAAAACCGTTGGTGTAACGTTCAGAACTTTTATAGTTTTTCAGCGCAACAACTATATCTCCGGCAGAATGCCCATTGTTGGTAATCTTGGAAAATAATTCTTGGCACCATTGTTTTTTATCTCGGCGCTCCGCCGGATATTGGGACCATAAGTCAAGAAACTCCGTTGTATAGTTTATTTGTTTTCCCTTACTTGCTGGTTTTTTCTTTTGGTTTGATTCTAAATTAGTTTTTTGATCATCCACCTCCCCCACTTGTTGGGGGAATATAGGGGGTGTATTTTCTTTTTCTTTTTGGTTTACTTTTTCTTTTATATTATCTAATATAATATTATCTAATATAATATAATCTGCTCCGTCAGAATGACTGTCGGTTTTACTATCTGGTCTGTCCTCTGGTCTGTCCTCAGACTTTTTAGATGTATAATGAGTACGAGCTGTTTTTCTATGGGTTTTTACAGAATTTATATCCGCCTGAATAAACTCTAATTCGTTTAAAGGATCAATATTATAATCATTTTTTGTTGTAAAAATTGGGGGCAATTGTTCATACTGGGCGCATAACGCCCTGATTCTCAATCGAGCAATCAATTCAGAATCCGCGCAACCCGGAAACAACAACTCATTGATATCCACCTTAAACCAATTCATGATTCCTTGCTCCACATTTTTCGATTAACAAAATTTACCTTTTTTTGATAAAATCCTTTCCCTTTACTCAACCCTAATTTTTTGGCGTAATAGTTAATACATGTTCGGGACACTCCTAATTTATCGCCTAAAGACTGAGCCGTATTTTTAAAAAACATCTCTTCAAATTCTTTCGTTGTAATCTTCATTTTAACCTCCTTTCATGATTATATCTGATCTTTTCTATTCTGTAAAAAACAAAACATAGAGCCGGGGACTGTTGTGACTTGGTTAGAGTTATCCCCGGCTGTATATTCCCATAAATAATAAATTGAAACCCAGGTCACAACAATCCCATCCTACATCATAATCCAATCGTTGTAAATAGCGTTTCACCTTTTCAGTTATTCGATATTTTCGAATATCTGTTCTTGATTTTTCGTCGTAAACGAATATTAGTAAATATCCCCCTCCCCCCTAGTTGCTTCGCCTCAAGACCGAACGTACCAAACATTGGCTATATTTTCCTTTGTAGGATCGTGTTTAAAAAATTAGAATTATCTATTGGTCTCATACTATCAATTAATATTTCTAACTCATGTCTACAATCTGGTGACTTGTTCATAAAACCTTAGAAGCGATTCTAGCACGTAACGCATCCCTTCTTATTCGTTTTTGCTCATCGGTCAGATTCGATTGTCTTTTTTTACCCCATCTGAAGATTTTTTTATCAACCAAAAAACTCCAACTGGATTCAACGCCTTTGTTATTTATAGCTACTTTATCCAGCTTCCAGCCATATCTTTTGCAACGATTAGCGACGGTGCCATCTCGTGTAAATATAGAAACGGATTGTTCGCCGCAATTAAAGTTTATCGTGGTCTCTTTTTCAAATAAATTCATAATTTTGACTCCTTTTTGATCTTTTTCGGTTCACGTTTTCCCTGCACACACTCCCAAAACTCCCGTAGGATTGGCAACGCCCAAACCCACCATTCTTTGTCCCGTCTAACCCTAATCTTAAAAAACCAATCCGTGCCAACGATCTGATTCCTGGCATTGATTTCAGGGGACCAGGCAAAGAAGTCACACCATCCCCTGCCCATCACCTCCATCTGCCCTTGCATCTGAGCAAAATACATCGGTTTAACCAAATCAATCTCAATCATAGGACACTTAATTTCAACCAATCCTTTACCGCTATAATCTTCTACAAGGCCATCAGGGGAGGCACCAAGCCATTTTTCTACAGAATGGATATGAAACCCTGTATCTTCTATCAAAATTCCGCTTTGGACTTCGTAGGATTGTTTAGCGAATGATTCTAACTTCTCCCCTCTTTTGGTAAACTCGTTACCTTCAAACGCTGGCTCAAGGCCTGTTAGTTGTCTCCATAACTTTTGCCTCGACTGATAGGGGTTGAGGCCGAGAGCGGTGCCGAAGTTGGAAGCGGTTAGACAGGTCTTGCGTGACTCAAACCACTCTTCGGTGCGTTGCTTCATCGATTTAGCTCCTCTTTAACATGCCTATAAAACTGACAAACACTATATTTACTTTTAGCATAAAGACGTGGCATAAGAGTTAAGTAAAGTCCTATAAAAATGATTAAATTAACAAATGGCATAAAGCTGCATAGATAAAGCGCACATTCCTCGTGATGGGGTTTAAACTCATCGTATTTTTTACCAATGAAAATAAGAAAATATAAATTATTTAATAAAACAATAAAATGAATAACTATCATCCAAAGTATCGTTGATACCGTCATTATTACCCCTTTTCTATTTTACTAATTTTGAAAAAAACTCAATCAAATAAATTTTGGGCGCAATCAAAACGTACAAAAAATCAACCATATTCGCATAAGCAATAACACATATCTTAACCATACTAAATCCATAACCGGCGCTAATCATAAGAAAAACAATCCATAATGCGACTGATATATCTTTATTTTCTGTTTTATATCTATTAACAAACGTGTAAAGCTTCAATAACAACAAAGACAAAACAATACCAAGAACAATAAACAGTAGAGCAGTAAACCCAAATATGACCGCTTTAAACCGAAGGAACTGGAAGGCTATATCTGGGACCTCTTTTAGCAACAACTCAACTCCTTTTGTCACACCATTAGACGCTACATCCATAACGTTTGCCATTGATTTGGTTAGTTCGTCCATATTTTTGATTCCTTCATTTTTTTATTAAATAGACTTTTTATATCTCTCACAATTTCCGGTGTATACTTGACAACCAATGCCGTCCCTAAAATAACCGTAGCGATTTGAATCACCGAATCAACCGCTGGTTTTTGTTGCGGAACAGCAAAAGTAAAACTAAAAACCAATAGTCCCATAATGATATATTTATTCATTTTTAACTCTCCTTTTTATTCTGTTCGCCGTTGGCTTTTTTCTTTAAACCGTCCAACAAGCTAGCGGCGACCTGACGTTCCTTAACGCTCAACCCTTCCCATACCTTCCGCAGGGTGTCTATACCATTTTTAGCGGCTTCTTCTAATACCAATTTCAAGCTATTAGGTATAGGTTCTAGAGGTTCTACGGGGTCAGGGTCGCTGTACTGAGCGGTGTCTTCGCCAATATACAACCCGAGTCCCAAGCCGTGCAGGGCGATTGCTTTGGTTAAGCAACGCTGGATTGCCGTGTTGATCTGGAAAGTAGTTGGGTTGTCGATGGGTTTATGGCGGTTGTCGAGGACGGGATGGACTTGGGACATGGGTAATCCATCCACGGTAACGGTGACTTCAACGAACACACCGTATTTTGTTTCAATAAAGGGTTCGCCGGAAGGACCTTTGGTGACGGTCCAGGTAGCTGTTGGGCAGACTTTACGGAGTTCACGAACAGCGTAGGCCCAGGAGAGGTAATCAAAACCGCCTTTCTTTTCAACATACTTAGAAACGTCTATCTCAAGTAGTTTTTCAAATACAGATTTATTTTTTTCCATTTTCAGTTCCTTTCATAAAAAACTCCATCAATAACCGATGAACCAATGAGCCAAGTACCATGGAGTTTTCTTTTAGTTTTGTTTTAATAAACAACCTTTCTTTTTCGGTTAACGGGCAATTAATCATCATTTTTCACACCTCCTTAAAATTAAACTAACGGCCAAGTAGTGACCAGCCGCAGACCAAAAAATCAATCGGGAGATTGACTACTATATCTCCCTTTCTTTTTACAACAAAATTATCAGAAGCCGTGACAATCCCTATTTCCAGGCAATTCACATCCCATCTTTCCCCGATTTTTTTAATATCTTTTAGATTTTCTTGATTTACAATCAAAATCATCCTTTCTTGGCTTTCGGACAACATTATCTCGTAAGGCGTCAAGTCGGCGGAGGTTGTTGGGACAAGATCTAAAGACAACTCAATTCCCAGGCGGGATCTATAAGCGATCTCCGCCAAGCAAGAAGTAAGCCCGGCGGCTCCCATATCTCCCATACCAACCAACAATCCACTTCTGCTTATTTCCAAGCACGCTTCCATGACCAATTTACCTTGATAAGGGTCTCCGACTTGGACAGCTGATTTTCTATTTTCGCTTTCTTCACTTAAATCAACTGAGGCAAATGACGCCCCGGCCACACCATCTCTTCCGGTTGCGGAACCTAAGTATACAATCAAGTTCCCCGGACGCCCCGCCCAGCCATGGGCGATCGGTCCGTATAAAAGGCTGGTTTTATCAAACCAGTGCTTATTCTTTTTTTTAAAATTTTTATTCTGATCCGTTTTGAGAACCAAACCCATCTCAAATCTGCTCATCATTTTTAATTCCCTTCCAGCGTTAATAAATTCATTTCCATAATCAAAGTGTTGACCCTCCGGTCGGGGATAATCATCCCGGTTTTCAGCACCACATCATCCCGGATGGTTAAGTTTTCTGAGTACGGGAAGATGGTTTTTTGAAGGCGTTCGCAGTAAAGGCGTTCAGCGATTAGTTGGTTTGTTTTCAGTTTCATTTTTTATTTCCTTTCAACCCCACTTTGGGTGGTTGATGTTGACAACATTTTCGGGGAAATTTTTGCCTAGAGGGGCTGATGTTTTTGGGTTGAGCCAAATCAGTTTAACCCAACCGGTACTAACCAGTTCATAATCTGAATCAAAGATCATGCATCGTACCCTTTTTTAAGCAAAGATTGGCGTATAGACTCCCGTTGCTCGACCAATTCGTCATAGAGTTCCATTTCTTTGCCATCAATTTTAATGAATCCTTTTTGAAAATCATCAAAAATACTCCCGATTTCATAATCGATTTCATCCAGCTGACATAATAGTTCATGAGTTCCGGGGGCGTAATCATAATCAACCATTGGCAGCCAACGGCCGGCTACTTGTATTTCTCCGGTTATTTCATCGGTTTGGTAACCATCTCTGGAACCATAAACCATGGAATCTTGATCGTTCATTTTATTTCCTCCCTTTTTTTATTGTTTTTTAAACTCTAGTTTTGAACTGAAAAAGCAAACAGATAACTACCTACCGTTGTTTCCAGATAGTCCCCGCCATCAACGTCATATCCAGCTAATTTAATCTTTTTGTCTAAAGCCTTCTGGCTTGTGGCATGAGCGATATACCTGGCCGAGTCGTAGTCCTCTCTCCAGCCCAGGTTATTTAATCCTAAAAACATTTTTCTTTCAAAAATAACTCTTTTCATTTTCTTTCCCTCTTTTCTTTTTTTTTGGTATCAAGAACCAGTCTGTTTTTGCCAAGGGTTAAAACCCTTCTGTTGACCTTATCTTATACTTATATTATACCACAAAGTAAAAGAAAGTAAACATATATAATATGGTGTTTATGTGTTATAATCTGAAAATGAATACATCAGGAAAACATGACGCTCAATAACCCCAATGCTTTAGCCAATTTGAGGAGCTTCGACGGCTCGTTTATTGGCCCCGGACATCCTAAAGGTAAAATGAATATCACGTCATATTTAAAAAAAATGCTAAGGCTTAAAATAAATAACCCGAAGCTGCTTAAACCTTATATGGAGATGTTCCCGCAACACTTCCCGGAACAAGCAACAAAGCCTGGTAAAACAGCTTCGGCTCTCATCGCTCTTCGGCTCATCATGAAAGCCCTGGAGGGAGATACCAAGGCTATCGAAATGATTATCGATAGAACTGAAGTAAACCAGCATCTGCAAGAGCTTTCGGCTAACATGTCTGGCCGAATAGTCGTCGAGTTCATCAACGATAACCCCTTAGGCAGCGACACGAACTCTCCGCTATCCGCAGACGCCATTGACGTAGAATCTATGACGTTAGATGCAACAGAATCCATCAATGTAACGTAGTCCCTCGCGTACGCGGAATACATAAGGTATAAACCAACGTATATAACATAAAAACAACATACAATCTGTAGATTACAGAGGGGACCCTAGACCATACAGGTAGTACTTGACTAATCAGTCCCCTTTATCCCACTTTATTCTACACCAAAATAAATACATTCGTTTTTTATGGTGTATTCTGCGAAGTCCTAGAAATTGGGGGATTCCAGCTACGAGATCGAGCGACTATTTTAAATTGATTTTAAAATTTACCAAGATTTACCGCGAAGATTGAGTAGCGTAGGCAGCGGCAGGTATTAACATGCCTAATGTAACATATTTTTAAGGTAAAAAGCAAGTGTTTTTGAATAAACGTAAAAATAACATATATTGTGCTGTTTTTGATTTTTTCTTACTTGCCCTGTATAGTTTGGTTATGAGAAGTAATGTATTCGTTATTTGTGGTATATTGAGGTGAATATCCAAATGCCTAAGAAGTTAGAGAGGATATTTAGGAGTACGAAGAGGCATATTGTGGTTGAGGGGGGGAGAGGGAGTGGGAAGAGTCATGGTGTGGCTAGGTACATGTTAATCAAGGGGATGGAAAATAAGATCCGCATATTGTGTACCAGAGAAGTGCAGAAAACCATCACCGATAGCGTCCATAAATTATTGATAGATCTCATCCATGAGTATTCCCTCCCTTACAAAAGCACCCAAACAAATATTACAGGAGAAAATGGTACTGAATTTATATTTGGTGGCTTGAAAAGCTATAACTCAGCGAATATTAAAAGCCTGGAAGGCGTGGACTTGTGTTGGGTAGAACAAGCGGAACGAATCACAATGGATAGCTTAAATATCTTATTACCCACGATCCGTAAACCAGGAAGTAGAATCATCTACACCATGAACCGTATCCTAGACCTCGACCCAGTATTTGAACTGCTTATCATGAGAAAACGAGACGACGTCGATCATGTAAAAATTAATTATTACGAGAACCCATTCTGCTCCAGAGAATTAATCGCTGAAGCCGAAATATGTAAACAGACAAGCTTAAATGATTATATGCACATCTGGGAAGGCCAACCCATCAGACAAGGCGATAATTGTATCTTGTCCCTACAGGAAATAAGGGACGCCATGGAAAGAAAGGTAGAAGCCCAAGGACAATTAGACGTCGGTGTCGATGTCGCTAGATTCGGAGACGACCAAACCGTTATTAGCGTCCGAAGAGGCCACTCCCTCCTATCCATCTCCCCTTATAAAGGACTCCGAACCTACGAAACAGCAGAGAAAACAATCACCTCAATAAAAAAACACCTCTCTAAAGATGATAAATTAGAGCAGGTCAGTATCAAGGTCGATGACACAGGACTGGGTAGCGGTGTGACCGATGAACTGGTTAGACAACATATGAACGTTATTCCCATAAATAATGGGCAAGTACCCAAAAACGAAAACAAATACGATCACGCCATCACCGAAATGTGGGACGAATTCTCCTCCCTCCTCCCCTCACTCTCCCTCCCTTACCATATTGAGTTGCTTAGAGAATTATCTACCCGCCAATATAGCTTTAACTCCAAAAGACAAAAAGCGATCGAGCCCAAAGATAATTATAAGAAACGATTCGGTAAATCCTGCGACTTCGCCGATTCCGTCCTGCTCTGCTTTTATAACTATTCCGGAATCGGTGACCTCTCCAGATTTAAACCCAGTCGTAAACTGGAATATTACGGCTGATATAGTTTATTTCGCTTTAATATTTATATAAAACCATCTTGAAAAGACTTGATTCTCGTTGTTATTGTTTATACAATGCCAGTCTTACAAGCATTTTCCAGGGTGTTTACAGCCAAAAAAGCGTTAACTGAATATAGTAGTTTAAGAACCAGTAAGCTAACGGATAGCTTAATCTCTGGCTTTAATAACAGCGATTTCATGACCCGTAAAGGGTTCAGAATTATCGATGAAATGCTGGATGATGAGCAAATTAGAGGAATCCTGGAACTGAAAAAGAGCTTCGTCATTTCCCCTGGGTTCCGTATAGAAACAAGTGATACAAGTAAGTTAACCAATGGCGACGAAATTAAGGAGTTTATCGAGAAGAACTTGTCTGAATATTACAGAGGGACCTTCCAGGATTCTCTATATGAAATCATGTCCGCTATGGAGTATGGGTTCTCTTTGACCGAGAAATTATATGAAATCAGAAACGGAAAGCTATGTTTAGCAAATCTAAAAACCGTCCCCCCGCATAGTATTGACTTTGAGACAGATACACTGGGTAATGTCTCTAAAATCATCCAGAGAGGGACAGACGCTAACTATGTAGAACTCCCTATATGGAAGTTCATCCATTATATTAATACCATTAAGTTTGGTAACCCATACGGTGTCAGTGATATGCAGTCCTGTTACCGAGCCTGGATTGGTAAAAAACTAATGATTAAATATTGGCTGATTTATGGTCAACGCTTCGCCTCCCCATTCCCGGTAGGTAAGGTCCCTAGTAACGCCGGGCAGGATATGGTTGATCGATTAACGTCTATTCTGGATTCTATCCAGCAAACCGTATCCATCGTCATCCCCAAAGAAGCGGAAGTAGAATTGCATAAAGCCGCCTCCGGTAGCCGTGATTATGAGATCGCTATTAACTCCCTCAGTCAGATGATTAGTCGCGCGCTTTTACTCCCGGATCTTTTGGGTATGGGTGCAAATATTGAATCTGGGGCTTATAACCTTGGACTTAAACATTTTGAGATCTTTGAAAAACATATCCTGTTTATCCAGAATAGATTAGCGGATATGGTCAATGACCAAATCATTAAACCACTTATTATCTATAATTACGGCGAACTTGAAGAATACCCTGTCTTTAAGTTCCAGCCCTATAAAGATGAAAACTATATCGATGTTTTGAAGATATTCCTGCAATCTCAGCAACAAGGGATGCCAATTACAAACAAAGATTATGACCATTTCAGAAAATTAATTAAATTTCCTGAATTTGACGGTGACCCCTTAGAGAAAGAGGTCCAAAATAAATTAAGCCAAATAAAAGAAGATACCGAAGATCTTGTTGTGAAAGGAAATTATAAAGATATTAATCGCTTGGTGTTGTCTAATAGCTTATTCAGAGATCTACGCATGGTTCTAAAAGCCGGATTAAAGATAAATGATGAAAAGATATATCAAGAAGTAGGAATCTTAAAACAATTGTTAACTGAAAAAACAAAAAAAGCTGTCAAAGATAATAAAGATCTTAACTTTTTTTATATAGATACCCAACGGTTTATAAATAAACTAAAGGAGGACTAAATGGGAGCGACAGAGGTATTAAATAATCAAGGCGAACTTCGTTATTGGATGAACCAAGGTACGAGCACAGTGAACACGCTTACTGGCCTGATCTTTAGCTCAACAGCTGTAAACGGAGCGTTGCATCACGCCTGCCATGTCAACGTGCTCACTCTACAAACCACCACAGCTAGTATGGTATTTGGCTTACAAATAAGCTTGGATCGTTCAGCGCCGACCAACTGGATCACATTAACGAGCACCACGCTGAATAGCATAACCCAGTACAGTTTAGTGTTTAACCGCTATCCGGCATATTACATGCGAGGGAATATAACCAGCGCAAACACAAACGGAGCTTGTACGCTAGACTTCTGGACCATGGGTCAGGGAGAACATTAATGTATGTCAATCAAGTCGTTGGTAGGTATGAGAAAAAAGAGTTAGCCAGACCAAAAACCGGGAAAGGTATTGAGATAAAAAACATGATGGTTCAGATGAGTAAATCACCTAATACTTATTTTAACTTATGGTTTCAAAAAGACAGTGAAAAAGAAACAATCTTGAAACAAGAAATTGACGGGTCCCCTTTTACCTATTTTTGGTCAGAATTTAATTGCGCGGGATGGAAAGACGCCTCTTTATGGGCGGCTATTGATGGAAATGGGAGGGCCTCTATTCTGGCGAAGATAGAAGACGTCCCAAACCCAACAAGTTACTACGATTGGAGGTGGCAAGATGCCGCTTAACTATGCCGAAATAAAAGATATTGAGATCTTCAGCACAGGGGAATGGAATGAGACCAAGGTCGATCAATCCATGTTAGACAAATTGGTAGAGTCTTATCAATCCATCGGGCAAAAAATTAAGCCATTCCTAAAACTAGGCCACGATGACGAACAGACAATTCTAACCAATTCAGGGATACCTTCCGCTGGGTGGTTAACGGATTTAAGAAGAAATGGTGACAAACTAATTGGTAGCTTTAAAGACGTCCCACGAGTCCTCGCTGACCTTATTAACAATGGCGCATACAAGCGTGTCAGCGTGGAGCTTTATAAGGACTACCAAGCAAAAATAGAGGAGGGAGCGGAAAAAGTCCATGACTGGGTGCTGAAAGCGGTGGCCTTGTTAGGGGCGGAAACGCCAGCAGTAAAGAACTTGGCGGATGTTGCTGCTTTGTACAATGAAAAAGAAAACGTTTATCGGTTTGTAACCGAAATAAAGGAGGTAGAAATGAACGATAATATCGTTAAGTTTGAGGAAGAAAAAGCAAAGTTGGTACTGGAATTTAAGGAAACAATAAAGCAAATGGAAAATAAGCACGTATCAGATATTGAAAAGATTGAGAAAGACCATAGCCAAGTTATTTTGGTGATGTCTGAACAATTGGAAGTATTCAAAGAGAAAGAAAAAAAAGCTGAACAAGATCAAAAGATCGGGATGATTGACGCTGGTATCCAGTCAAATAAAATTATGCCCAATCAACGTGATATTATTGTTTCAACCTTTTCACAGCTACCCACAGATACATTAAAAACGTACTTGGAGACTTTGCCAGACTTGGGGATAACCAAACAATACGCTTCAACCAAGAAATCAGATAGGTCTGATAAAGATGAAGCCGATTTTCTGGTAAAAAAGTACATGGAAGATAATAAGCTTATCATGAATTCAAAAAACTTCGGAAACGCTCAAGCTGTGGTCGCCAAGTCCAACCCTGAGCTATTCGGATTAGGAAAGGAGTAAAAAATGGCCAAGACTTTTGATCCAATGATTATATCGGCTCGTGCTAGTGCGTCTTTAAGCGTATTGTACGAACAGGTATACATTTCAGACTCAAGCACAGTCGCACGAGTGACCACTAACACTCAAATTGCGATTGGTTATGTGACAGAAAGGTCCCGTGGTGGCGCTGGGACCCCCGTTGGTATCGCGCTGTATCGGCCCTTAGGGATTGGTATTGCCGGGGCTGCGATTGTGGGTGGTACTCAGGTTGCTATGCAGGCATCACTAGCTACGTTTGCGGTTATTGCTACTAATTCAGGTATTGCTGGGTTCGGTGGTATTGCGTTCGAAGGGGCAGCTGCGTCTCAAACATTCAGCTTTTTCCCCATCTACGACCGCATTCCGACTGTAGTATAAAAGGAGGGTAACAAAATGGGATTTGGAACAGGACAAGTTAGAACAAATTCAGCCCTCGAATCGTTCGCACAGATGTACGTTCAAGAGGCTGGCCAATTCGCCGCTGATGGTGTGGCGCAACCGCTAAAGACAACCAAAGAGTCTGGGGTGTATTATCTCTTTGATCGTGGAGCATGGAGAACAGATGATCTCTTAAGAGCACCTGGGGCTGAGGCCGCTAAGATCCACTTAGCGGAACTCTCAACGAATACGTATGCTATTCAGGAGTTCGCCGCTAAGGACTTTGTACCGATACGAGAAATTGAGAATGCGGATTCCCCGCTAACTCCTTTACAAGATACTACAGCTTTGTTGATTAACAAGCTCTTGGTCCAAAAAGAGGTATCGGCGTTTACTGTATTCGGGACTGCTACAGCCGCTGGGACTGTTAACTCACTAGCCGCAACAGTAAAATGGGATGCCACAACGACTGCCGTACCGATTAACAACGTCGGGTTGGGATCGGACACGATTCTATCCGCCACGGGTAGACGAGGGAACGTTGGTACTATGAATCAGGATACGTTTAGAGTCTTAAAAGATGCAGAGGATATTGTAGATAGGGTTAAACATACCCAAATGGGTGTGCTGTCTCTGGATATCATCACGTCTGCTTTAGATTTGGACAAGATCAACTTGACCCAAGCTACCAGATTAACTTCTGCTGAGGGTGTCGGAGCTGAAACAACGGCGTTTGTATTCGGGGATAACTTCCTTATCCAACACCAGCCAGCCAGGGCAAGTGTTAAGAATGTGGCCAATGGGTATCAGTTCTCCAACAAACCTGGTGAAATCCGGGTTAAGGATTACTTTGATGAAGCTCGTAACGCTCAAGTTGTGGAAGCGTCGATGTTTTACGACTTTAGAGTTGTGGCTTCAATTGCAGGATACTTGATTATCGATACGGTGGCCTAAGAGAATGTGGATGGGGTGGTGTAACAGCCATCCCAGCCAAACCAAAGGAGTAGGAATGAAAAAGTATATCTATATGCACCAAGACGTGATCCCTTTCGCTGGCCATTCAGCTTTACGTAAAGGCCATTGTTATTTAGTCGATGAGATAAAAGGCGGGGCTGTCACTGCTGAAAAGATCGTGAAGTCTACCTTTGAGTCTGTAAAGGAATCCCAGTCCCCTGGCGGACCCATTGAAAGAAAGATGGTTAAAAACCAGGTAGCGGAATACCGTGACAAAGGGACGCCATCATCAGTACAGCAAGAGTCCAGGAGAGAGCGTTTAAAGAATAAGAATGACTTAGAGGCATATGAACGGGTAAAGTCACAGTTGCAAGACGAGCGGCAACGTCACGTTGGAGCCAGATAATTGGCCTACGTTACAGCAACTCTTGTCTATGCTGACCGACTCTCCAGACTTACGACTACGGTCGCCTCAGCTAGTATTGTGTCCTCTTACATCGCCAAAGCCGAGTCCATCATCGATGGATACGCCGCTAGGAGATACACCCTTCCTTTCACAGATACTCCTCCCCTTGTCACTGAATTAGCCAAAGATTTAACTATCTGTTATACCCTCATGGACGGGTATACCCAGGATAATAACAATAGAAATGCATGGGTGGGAGATAAGTTAAAAGACATCTACGAGACATTGGAAAGAGTCGGTAATGGCTCCATCCAGCTGGTACATTCCAATACCATGCTTACTTTAAACGTCGCAACTAATATGAAAAGTAGTATGTTAGGGGTCCCACTAATCGCTAATATGGATGATGAACGAGACTGGTCATTATCAGAGACATTAACTAGTATATTAGATGAGTTTAGAGAAAGATGAAGAGCTTACAAATATTTGATAAAGAAGTAGTAAATAAATTAGATAGCCTAGCTGGGTTATTAGCGGGGACAAAAAAATTAATGGGTAATATAGGAAAGAAAGCCGTTGCTGAAATGAGAAAAAATTTTGAATTCGAAAGCGGCCCTAATGCCGAGAAATGGAAACCTTTGTCATCTTATACCCTTATGGCAAGGCGCACGAAACCTGGTGGCTACAAGTATGGGGATGATATTCTTAGGGATACTGGGAAATTATATAATTTAAAACATGTTGTGACCGGGAACACAACCGTCGAAGTTGGCACTAATATGCCTTATGGCAAACGGCACGACGTTGGAGGATATAAAATTCCAAAAAGAGAATGGTTATATTTGAACCCAGCGTCGGAAGATAAGTTAATACAGGAGATGCATAACCACTTTTATGGTTAAACAAATAAGGTATTCAGACGTAAGAGATATACTTGTTAATCGGCTGTTGACAGCTAATACAACTACAGCGACCTTTGATCTATCGACTAATCTGACAACCAGAGTCAAGATTATTACTACAAGGAGCTTAGAGTTAGTCCCACCCTTACACACTGAATACCCATTTATCGGGGTTTACCCCATCTCAAAAACAGAGCGGTTTGATACCATCAGTAACAACCAATCCGACCGAATGGTTGACCCGTTAACCTTCTATATCGATTGTGTGTATGATAGTGGTATAAATTCGATAACCACTCAGAATTTACTAGACATGGTCCGGAATGTAGAGGTTAATTTGCGTATTGATTTGGATTTAAACAGCTATAACACCAGTGGGTTCAAGATCATGTGGCTTAACCCTATCTCAACAGATTTTAACTACTCTTTTGGTGAAGACAGCCCCTACAACCAGAGCGCTAGAATTCAGGTTGATATGGCTGGATGGTTGACGGAGACATAATGCCAGCGACAACCTTTGAAGAGACTCAAGCCCAATCCGAACGAGCGTACAAACGTTGGGGGGAGCTATGGCATAATAATGCTAGAGAAAACACCAAAACGATGACGGCTCAGAAATCATTAGAACGACGCGGGGTTGGTAGACAGTTGATACTTTTTGCTTTTGGCCCATCGTTTCAGGAAAATGTAGAAAAGATCAAAAAATCAACACTCCATCATTGTTGCGACATTATGGCTGTAGACAAGGCGTCATTGGCTTTGATAGACAACGGTATTATCCCTAAATATATTATGGTCGCAGACGCCCAGGTGGATTTTGAGAAGTACGGCAGAATACCAACCGAGCTAGTTAAGTCCATCGAATTAATCACGGTAGTCACCGCTAATCATCACTGGTCAGATTATTGGAAAAGTAACGGCGGTAACGTGCATTATATCTTGAATAAAGACGGGATACGCACCCAGAAGGTCTATGGTAAGTACTTAGAAGATAAACCTTATTACTTTATCCCAGCGGCATCGAATGTCTCAAATTCAGCCTATGTAGTGGCTTCTCTGGTCATGGCTTACCCGTTAATATACTTAGCGGCTTTTGATTTTAGTTACAATCCGGATGGGTTGTTTTATGGGCAAGAGACAGAGCCACCAAAAGATACCAATTATGGGATCCTAAAAAAGGAATTCAATTGCCATATCCATCAATTGGATGTTACTGGTGAATTACGTCAGGTGTCAGCGAACATGGACTTCTCCTGTCGCTGGTTAATGGATTTTATCAATAATTTGAGCAGTAAAATTGGGATAACAACCATTAATATTACTGAGCACGGTATGTTGACGTTACCGTTTATGGGGAGAGTGGCATGAAGTTGGAATATATTTCTGACCAACCCATCCATATCCCTAAGCTAAAAAGCAAGGGTGGTACGGGGATGACCTTGCCACTTATGGATTATACGACGGGTAAAAAATCCAGAAAACAGATTATTGAAGTCAGTGAAAACGAGGCCGGTGATTTGATGCGTAGCTGGCCGGATTGCTTTTTTGTGCATAAGGATAAAAAGGAGGAAAAATAAATGGCAAGGAAAATAGGGTTTAATGGTTATTTAGGGTTCGGTAGAGAGACTACTTTTGGTACAGCGGTCCAACCCGCTGACTTCCTGGAGTATACATCAGAATCGTTGCAGTTAAACGAAGAAGAATTATTGATTGATTCGATTAACGGTAATCGTCAATTCACCAAACGTGTTCGTGGTTCAAAAAGCGTTGATGGCTCGATCAATTATCACATGTCCCCTGGGGTCGTGTTGAAATGGTTGGAGAACAGTGCCGGACAAGCAGGCACAGTCTCGACGCTTGCCGCTGGTGAGTATCAATGGACATTCATTTTTCGAGACCCCAATACCAACCCTTCACTTACCTTTGCAGTTTGTACTGATGAATCCGACACGTTATCAAGTTATCAGTTCACGGGTTGTAAGATCGCTTCCCAGAACTTCTCTGTTTCCCCTGGTGGATTACTAGAAGGTTCTGCGGCTATCATGGGTCGAGACATGGCCTCGGCCAATACAGTAGCGGCCGCCAGTTACCAAGCCCAAGCCCCGTATGTATTTAAGCAAGGTGTGCTGAAAGTCGGTAATAGCTCAACTGTAGCTACGTCCACGTCTATTGAAAGCTGGTCAATGAATATCGATAACGGTTTAGTATCGAGTATGGAATTGGGATCGAATACGGTCGCCGCTATTGAGCGTGGACGACAGAATATTACCATGGAAATTGCTGGACCATGGAATGACAACGATTTAGTAAACCGATTTGTCAATAACACCCGTAGTTATTTTGAAGTAACCTTTGATTCTGGGGTGACGATTAGCACCACGAATACGCATAAGCTGGTGTTCAAGGCTTTTAACTGTTATTTTAACGGCCAGAAACCGAATACGGGTGGACCTTCTGAGTTAATTAATGGTACCTTCCCGATTCGTTGTATCGATGACGTAGCCTCAACCGGGGCTTTGATGGCGATTGTGACCACGAGTCAGGCGACTGTTTGATTATTACCTTGATCGTTGTTTTGGTTTTTCTGGTTATCGGAATGATAGCTATTTATTATGGGTCCGATTTGATCATGATGCAAAGGCGACGGTTCGTCAAAAAGACGGACCAATCAATTAAACGACATTATGATCATGTGGACCCAAATAGACCTGAATCAATTATAGATGAAACGCCCCTGGCTGTTGTTATTGGTGAGGAAAGGTTTCAGAAATTGTTTTTAATCAGGCCACTGAAATATAAACAACTCTTTAAGATTGTTAGCTTGTTTAGTAAATCTTGGGAAAAAATAAAAGTGATTGATTTCAAAGATATGGAAAAATCTGTTGAAAAGATCGTTTCTTTGGCGGATACAGAAATCATTGAAGCTATAGCGATGATTTTGTATATGAATGAAAACAAGGACTCCAATATTGATACAAAAGATATAGAAAAAATAAAAATAATGACAGCCTATATTAAAAACAATATCAGCATGAATCAATTTAAGCGAGTTTTAGATGTGTTGTTGATACAAAATGATGTTAAAGGCATATCCGAAACAATCACAGGGCATGTGAAAAAAAAAATCTAAATAGAGAAGATGACAAAACCATCTATTTTCTTATTTTTGATGTTTTCTATCGAGAATATGGATGGACTCAACCAACGGTACTGGATATGACTCTTTCTCAGATTAATATTATGATTCAGGTTATTTTTGATCGCTATAAAAAACAATCCCAATCTCAATCAAGACACAGGATCATCCAAAAATGAAATCCTTAAAGTACGCTATTGAAATCGCCTTAATCAACCAAGCCTCGGCTGGATTAAACGCACTCCTCAAACAATTTACTGACTTATCAAAGTTAGGGAGAGTGGCTGTTGTGGGAGCAATTGGGCTGGTCGCATTGGCTATTAGTAAACTTACTATAGAATCTGTAAAGGCCGCCGCTAAACTTGAACAATATGCGTTGTCATTCGAGATTATGACTGGGTCTGCCAGTAAAGCCAGACGATTACTGGATGACTTGTTTGATTTTGCCGCTAAAACACCTTTTGAAATTGATGGGATTACTGAATCAGCAAAAATGTTATTGGCTATGGGTATTGAATCTGAGAATGTCATTGGGACATTAAAAATCTTAGGTGACGTTGCCTCAGGGCTTGGTGTACCAATGGAACGGCTAGCTCATAACTACGGGCAGGTGAAAGCACAAGCCAAATTAACGGGTCGGGAATTGATGGATTTTGCGATTGCCGGGGTCCCTCTATTGCAAGAACTGGCTCAAAATATGAATAAAACAACGGGGGAGATAAGAGACATGTTACGTAAAGGGGATATTACATTCAAAGACGTTGAACATGCCTTTGTAACCATGACATCCGAGGGCGGTAAATTCTACGACATGATGTTCCGCCAATCCAAGACACTATTTGGTATTTTTTCAAATATTAAAGACAATCTGGTGCAAATCGGCCAGTTATTAGGTACACCATTACTGGGACCACTTAAAGCATTTTTTAATGGGTTTCTTAATGGGTTGGTTGCAATCAAAGACGGGCTAAGGGATATGAGGTATGAAATAGAAAATAAACAATTTTCAGCCCTCAAAACATTTGGTAATTTGATGTATTCGCTTGTTTTAAAGACTCAAGAAGCCAATGATAAAGCCAGCCAATTTGGCAAACAAACAAAAATAACCAGCAGGGAATACCGGGAATCAATCGCAGGCCAAACACAATCGGTTCAGGATTGGATAATTAGCCTACAAAGCGAAACATCCCAATTAGATAAAACAAGGATAATAACAGAAAAATCCAAAAAAGAGAGAAAAAAGTACATTGAGAGCCTGAAGGGATCACTTGAAGATCTTGGGAAAGGGCGGGCTGTCAGAGAAATGGCTGAAGACATGGAATATTTAGAAAATAATATTAAAGACGTTAACGACCGTATGGGCGAGTTCTTCAGAATAGAAGAAGAAGTTACAGACGACGCTTTAGAGAATTTTAAAGCCCTCCACAAAGAAACACTTCAATTCGGGGAAGATTATATTAAGTTAGTAGCTAAAAATATGACTGATGGAACGTTCGATATGGCGAATGCTGTCCGTTCTCTGGAAGCTGAAATACGGGCTAAACTCGTAGAGGGTGTGTTACTGGCTTTGCTGGATCAAATCGTGATGATTGTCGCTGGATTTAAGGAGATTGGTAATATATCCATAACGCCGCCACAAGTAAACAAAGACATTATTGGCTCTATTGGAGGCGCTGCCGGTGAGGCTATCGGAGGGGTAGCCGGTAATGCCGCTGGTGGTGCGGCTGGAGCTATTGGAGGAGCCACCGGGGTTGCCGCTCCCTTACTCCCCTGGGCAGCCATTGCGTTTTTCGTCGGTGGCGTAATTGATACTCTTTTTGGTGGCAATAAAGGCCGTGTAATGGCACCTGAAGAGATCTATAGTTATCGAGAATCTGTGGGTTTTGAGACAGGGAAAGGGATCTCATTACCGGGAAGACCAGCATCAGAAGAAGATCAACCAAGAGCCGAAACAGGTAGAGGGATTCCTAGGTCGTCGGGGCGCTCTATTCCTGATGAAGGAATGGTGAACGATCGAGGCAGACCTATAAATGTCACACTGGAAATCGACAAATGGAAGCTCGCTGAGATCATGGTAAATACTACCGCCGCCGGTCAGGCTAGAGGGAGGTTCTAATGGTACTTACCAATTCCATGGCCTTTTTTGATATTAATTACAATAAGTACGCTTCAGTTACGGGTACGAATCTGAATACTAGCACAGCGGTTTATGCCTATGACAATCGCTCCGATCTTGGCAACGTGACTTGGACGTCACAAGCTGGGACCTATATCGCTGACTATGGGTCCGGGACGTTTTTTTACGCTGATTCGTTTTTTATCAACAACCACAATTTTGCATCTGGAAATCTGCAAGTCTATACCGGTACATCCTATTTAACCATTGCCTCCTTTGCCAATTTAACCACCAATGCTTACCATTATCAGCACAACGCAACGATCACGGCTTATCGTGTCCAGTTTGTGGTTAACTCTACACAAGCTGGAGAAGCGGCTAGGGCCGGCGAATTAATCACAACAGAAAAACGGTTCAGTTTAGTGGATAACCCCAGTCGTTACGTCCCTCTTATCCGACCCATTGGTCAAGGTAATGTGTTGTTTGATGGGCGGATGATCTGGAATGATCGGTCCAACATCTTTGAAGCCGATATTAGTTGGGAGTATCTACAGGGCGACAGCAATACGCTAACGAACACTGACTTACAAAACATGACTGAGTTAGCTAGAAGACGTACATCGTTTCTATTTTGGCCTAATGCAAACAACGACTTGGTGAATATGGCGACTTGGCGCAAAGAGGACGTTTACAAGGTGAAGATTTTAGATGATGCCACGTATGAATTCGCTTCCCCCGGGCTTCAGCATGTGATTAGAGCAAGCTATAAGTTCATGGAGGTACAGTAGTGCCAAGTCTTCCCGCTTGGAGTAACCAAAGTAACGTAAACACTCTGACGGGGGCAGTGTCAGAGGAGAATGCTAAGCGCAAAGTAAGAATTAAATTAAAACGCCGCACCAGAGATCAAAGCTCGTTAAATAGCGGATTAATCGGATATTATAAATTTAATGAAACAACAATAACTGGGGGGCAATTAGCGGTAATTGACCAATCTTTAAAAGGTAACCATGGGTCATATTATAACCAAGCTAGTATTGGTGTTGGTTTTATTGGTAACGGGTTATTTCTACCAAATAACGATTCGGTTACGACAGCGAGCCGTGTAAATACTTTTATAAAAGTAGACCGAAATTATTCAATGAATGGCTGGATGTATATAAATTCTATAACAGGCACAGCTCGTAGATGTTTTCTTGGGGGCACTGGCAATGTTGCTTCGTCCACAAATGATGGGCGATTTTCATGCGGGGTCCTGGTTGGTGGGGCCCCTAGTACTGCGACTTATATTATAGGGGCTGGAGATTCATATAATCCAACTTATTCTCAAGCTGGTAGTATACAGGGATGGCACATGTACACATTGAATTTGGGAAGCGGGACGGCTTTTCTTTATAAAGATGGTGTTTCAGTTGATTCAATAACTTCTGGGTTAAGCTTTACAGCTTTTTCATCTTCTGGTTATTTTTTTATTGGGAATGTCCATTCTGATACACAGGGGCCGTCGATAACTGTAGATGAAGTCGCAATATGGAATAGATCATTGACACAGGCCGAAATAACGCAATTATATAATTCAGGTTCTGGTTATGAAATGAATCCGAGAGATAAATATGATTCAGATTTTACGACCATAACAAATGATTTAATTTCTATTAATGATTTAGAGTCTGGTGTCGATGATCAAAATTATTTAGTAGGCCAAACAAGAATCAGTAATGTTGAAATTTTGTTAAATAACAGTACCAGAAAATATAATCCACGTCAGGACTCTTTAGCTAGTTTATGGGCTGACCCGAGTATAAGTTATTACATCCATAATAGTATGATTGACATAGACCTTGGTTATGAATTACAAACAGGGACGACTTTTTACGATACTAAAATGTACGGGTTAATTAAAGGGGAAACAATTGAATATGATAATGATAACCATATTGCGAAAATGTCTATTGTGAGTAGGTCGGATTATTTAAAAAGTATATATTTGTATGAAATTTTTTCTATTACAAATAGTCAAATTGGTTATTCAAAATCGATAATAGATTCTATTTTTACTTATTTGAAAAATAATTTGCCGACAGAATTCAGTATAACGATACAAGCGAATCAACAACAAGAAAATGTAATTATTGAAAACTTTGCGAATAATAATAGTAATGTCTATGATTTATTAGAAGATTTTGCAAGGCAAGGTGGTTCCTATTTTGTTTTCAATAATTTAAATCAGTTATATATAACTTATCCTGGCGCAAATTTTATAGGTACGCAAGGGACCTTCACAGAGGAGACAAGCATCACCAATGGCTTATATCTATTTAAAGAACCATCACAAGGTGGGGCTGTATTAGATTATTCGTCAACAACTGCAACATATAATCTGTCGATAACAGGGGTTTTATCTCTAACTCCTGGGAGATTTGGTTATGGCCGCTTATTTTATAATAGTAGCACAGCGGCTACTAATAGTTTAGCGGCAAATAGCTCAATAACCGGTCAATCACTCGAAGTTTTATGTCGTTTTAATAAGTTTAAAGAATGGCCAACTATGTCGGCTCAGATTCGTTTGCATGATGGATCTGGCATTAACCCTAGCCCTGAATTTTTTAGACTTGGTGGGTCAACACTGGAGGAATCAGGGAGGGGGTATAGAGTCACATTTGGCACACTTACAAATTTAAATACTATCAATAAAAAATTACCAATTCCCGAAAACCAATGGGTTTATTATGCTTATACTTTTGATGTAGTAAATGATATAAAAAATTTCTATATAAATGGTAGCTTGTTTTTTTCCGACACAGGCACAAATGGAGCCTACGGACAGGGATTATTTTTAGGCACAAAAGAAAATAACTGGGAAGTAGATAGTATTCGAATATCTAACGAAACGAAGTCTGCAAATAGTATTGCGGCGATGGCTGATAGAATATTTGGGGCAAACATTGATTTGACTGCAAGTAAAACAGTAACCCATGATTTTTATAATTATGGTTCCAAAAATAATATTATAAATATTAATAGTTACACAGACGGGCAAGAACGAAGTATAAATATAGTAAAAAGTGAATTATTTAATCAAATAGAATATGAATTAAGTTTTTGGGCTGACTTAACTAGTACATCAGGAACAATCACAATTTATGATGTAGATAGCACAAAAATACCTAGTGTGTCAGCCAACAATAGCTTAACTACATTTATAAATAAGTCCTATAGTAACATGACGGCTTCAGTAACTGGAAATAAATTCGTAATAACAATGATAAATCCCGTTGAGAATCAAATTAATTTTAATGGAATTTCGTTTAACGCTTCTCTACCGGTTAATTTTAGTTATTCCTCATTATATTTGAATTCCTCAGTTGGCGGGGCAGTAGTCTTAGGATTCATTAGAAAAAATCCATTAATAAATTATCAATTGATAAATACATCATCGAATTATGAATATGGTCCAAAAGAAATGACAATAAAACAAAATAATATGATTATTAATGATATAAGCCAGACTGCTATTTTAATGCAAAATATTCTAGATCAATATACCACCCCCAAAATCCGCATGGGTCTACGCACACGTTTCCTCGAAGGCAACCTGGATTTACTAGACAAGGTCACAGTGCATTGGTCTTCTGATCTGCAGGGGAA
>C687J35021_10000260_pt1 | contig 40875 bp, 57 predicted proteins | sample RifCSPhighO2_12_FD_35021 | JGI IMG/M metagenome (IMG submission 35021) | reverse complement strand
GATGTCTGCGGTGGTGGAGGTGGAGGTGGTGGAGTAACTGTATCTTGTGTCAAGCGAAGTGCATAAGCATTTTGAAATGGCTGTCCATCGAGTCCATTGACTAGCAAGAAAATGTTCTGGCTCGGGAAATACTGGAAATGACCGTTAACTCCCTGGCCTGGTGCCGGTCCGGGTCCGCCAGTATAAGACGCTGTTGTGCAGCTTTTTGTATCGGGGTTGAATGTGTAGAGCGTGTTGCCGCCAGCCCACCCAATAACTCGCTTTTGTGCGGTGTCGTAGGCAAGACCGGGATAGGTTGTGGACACGAGGCCGCCGCACCCGCTGACCTGTCCATCCCACGATTGCATCGCATAGTTACTGCCTGCGCTTATATCAAATACGCGAACCTGCCCAGTGCCCATCATAATAAATAACTTTCGGTCTGGATCAACCAACCCAGATGTTTGATAGTCTGTAGCGACGTTACTAGCCAGTCTTGTGTAACTATTCGATGCTATATCATAACGACTAAAGTTCACCGTATCGTGGACGAAAATGCTGTTTGTGCTAGCGTCATAGTCGGCAACCACACCATACTCTGCACGAGGGAGTGTTCCACCGGGATTCATATTTTGCCACTGCAGTGTGGCAAAATTAAATGTCCACGTTGACTGCGATGCACCGCCGCAGATGGATTTTGACCCTCCGAATGAAAACATCCTGTCAACGGTTGGAATGTAGGTCAGGGAATCGTACGTATGACGTGCACTAGGTCTCCCATCGGGATAGGTCTCCGGACAACTTCCGACATTGTCAACTGGACTCGGATTGTTCAACCGCGACATCGTCAAGGCGTTCAGATCAAGCGCATAGAGTTCATTGCCGAAGTAGTCGTTATGTCCCCCTCCCCACAATACGAGACGGCTTCTTGTTGTGTCGGCGATTCCACTGTTCCATGCAACGATCACTCCGTTGCAGCCAAGAACGCTCTGCACCGCCGGGTCAACCGGACAGACAGGTCCGAGCTTGGTATTCGGTATTTGATGCCAGCCAAGCGTTGCGGGAATTTGTGCGGGTGCTACAGCGGTCGCAAGCATACAAAAAGAAATCACTGCAAACATTCTATGAAATTTCATTTGTTCTCCATGGAACTGTCTGTCATAATGGTTGATGCCAATTATACCAGAAAGGAGAATGGTGCATGCTTACGGTCAAATGAGATGCCAAGAAAACCGGACTCACGGTCGGCGATTCCTTCCAAGTGTTGTTTGTAGCACTAAAGCTGACTGGCTATATAAATTGGTCATGGTTTTGGGTACTCTCCCCGGCACTAGGTGGTCTTCTATGGTGGATAGTTGCCGTTACTCTGGGTGTGGCTACCGTCAAAGACACCAAACGTAACTGGCAGGATGTACTAAAATGATTGCCAAGGTAAAATCATTGCGAGTACGTGACTTGAAAGAGGGAGATTTGTTTCGGATTGATGCCTGCTGGTACCGTATGCTTGCAGAAAGGAAAGTCCTGCAAATTGGTGCTGGAACGGTAGAATTGGATTCCAAAACTAGGATCACGGAATTAAGCGTACTTCACAAGAAATAAATGGAATTTGATCCGAAACGGATAGAGAAGGGCGTTCTGCGTTCGCACATGCGGAGGGTAAAAAAGTACATAAAGTCGTACACTAAGATAAATGCTGAATATGCAACCCCCTACATCAAAGGGGAACGTCTGCGTGCAATTCGTATACGGATGAGAATGAAGCGCCCGGAATTTGCCAGGCATATGAAGATGTCTCTGTCTTTATTGGAATCTATTGAGTATGGCCGCAGGACGTGTGCAATGTCGTTTATCGAATTGGCTGAAATAAAACTCGGGCGTTTTCTTACAAAAGAATTGCGGCAGTATCCGTACCTGAAATTGACAAAGAAAGCATCTGTGGATCAACTGACTCTGGCCACCGAACTGCGTGCACAGGTTTTTAAACTCTCTATGTCTGGTATGCAAGCAAATAAGATTGCCCAACAGCTAGTATTGAGCCCATCTACCGTTAGGACGTTACTGGACAGTGTGGACGAGAGCTAACGGCGTCATGCTACTATCTCACTTGATTTCTGCCCACGATTTACGCTTTGCCGGGCAAGTTGAATCCTGTCTGCGCAGTTCCTCACAGTTCGCGAGTTTAATGAATGCCAGATTTCAATAACCAGCCGGACAGTCTATCTATTTCCGAGAAAGAATTTGACTCTGCAGTGTCCATGCAGGATTCTAGAGGACGTATCAATCTGAGGTGCGAATATGCACTGCAGAAAGAAATGGAAGACATTGCAGAGGATTCCAGGTACCCGCTCAATTCCGTTTCGGAGGTTGTTCGATTCTGCTGTATTGCGGGTATCGAACGCCTGCGCGCGTGGAACCCGGCACCAACACTGCTCGGGGCCATAAAATCAGCAAATGCACTGATCCTGCGGGACAAGTTACAGTGCGAATCTATGGAGCTTCTGGAGCGCGCCGGGGACCGTGTTCACTGGTATATCGAAAAGGGTGCTTACGACGAAGCTATATCGTTTGTTGCAGAGTTGCGATCCTATTTTGATGAAGTTCCTGACAGTTTCTGGAAAGAGTATGTGGTCACTGAAATAGACCGCAAATTTGTAGAATGGTTGGATATTATAGATGCCGCACGAAAAGAGAGTTGATCTGCCGCGATTTAATATCTGGAATTGCATCAAGTTCTGTTGGGGGTTCTTTCATGTTTGGGCTGTGCACCCGGACCCATCCAGTAGGTACTGTAGTTACTGTTTTTTCTGCTTTAAACGGAAGTACAAATGAGGTGGATTAAATCTGTGCCTAGGACGAAACCTGCACGTCTCAAGCCTGTACACAAAAGCGAAGTACTGCGTCAGCCAGGACATGATGATGTGCTGTGTCTGTGTACACATGATGTAGGCGTTCATCGCGTGTCCTATACTGAAGATACTGAAGAGTACTGGACTGCCGGATGCAATGAGAGAGATTGTCAGTGTGTGAAGTTCGTAGAGTCTAATGTCGAATCGAAAGGAGTTTCTTTGTATGATGCGATTGAGTGAAGCAATTAGATTGGGTGCTGCGTCCACGCAGCAGGAGTTTGGTGAGTTGAATTTTGGACCGGGTGTTAAAGCGACGTGTGCACTTGGGGCAGCACTCTACGCAATAGGAGCAGAAGTAGTTGAACTGGATGGGCCCAAGTGGTCCTCTAATGGTCGTCTGGGCAGTTACACAACCCGAGGGTACGTGCTGTCTGTGGAGTGGCAGCGTGTGTTGAGTGTCAATCAGACATGCCCGGTCTGCGGTATGCTGGATTTTGGCGTGCAGATAGTGGCACACTTGAACGATGTACACAGGTGGACTAGAGAACGAATTGCCGATTTCGTTGAATTACTGGAACCGTTAGAGTGTCTATTAGAGACAACTGACGCTAGGTCACAACTTACCGACACCGAAAAGTGCATCGAAGCAAGTATCTGATTACAACACCTCCCCTTACAACACCTCCCCCAAGGGAGTTCGGGGCACCAGAGAAGTACGTGGCTTGGCGCAATGGCCAGGATAAACTTTTCTGGGACATTCTGGACTCCCCTTACCGTTTTAGCATTCACAACTCACCCGTGGGTTCTGGCAAGTCGCTTGCATACTGCACTGCCGCAATTGCGCTCGGGAAGCGGGTTGCGATAGTCACGGCCACTAAGGGCTTACAAGACCAGCTGAATGTCGATTTCAGTTCTATCGGCCTCTTCGATATGCGAGGACTCCAGAACTACACGTGCCAAGCACTGGCAGAGGGCGGTGAATTCGAGGATATTTGGACAAAACGCTGGGGGCGTCCAACATGCGATATCGGTCCTTGTATGTCTGGGCTTCGGTGCAGTTTGAAAGACACAGGCTGTTATTACTTTGACGATTACCGAAAAGCCTGTACGTCACAATTAGTCCAAACTAATTACGCTTACTGGATAACAATAAACAAATATGGCCAAGGTCTCGGGAAGTTCGATATGGTTATATTCGATGAGTGCCATGCTGCGGCACAGGCTCTGTCAAGTGTGTTATCCGTGGAATTAACAGAGAAAGAGTTTAAAGAGATGGGGTCTGTACCTCCGAGAGAGGACTCACCTCTGCAGAATTGGCGCATGTGGAGTCGTGTGCAGTTACAAAAAGTACAAGGCAAACTGGAATTTTTTGCACAGGGTGCGAAAATAGGTACTACCGGTTCGGATGGGTCTGTTATGTTCTTGTACGACACAGACCTGCCGGATGCTACGGAATTACGTTTCTGGAAACGGCTGGAAGGCAAGTTTCAGACATTATCGGAATCGTCCGATGATTGGACTATCGAAACAGACAGTGTGTCCGGTACCACCCGTATTGCGCCGATATGGGTGAAACGGTATGCGGAGAGTCATTTGTTTCTTAGCATACCTCGTGTAGTGTTGACAAGTGCCACTGTCCGGCCAAAGACAGCGGAGTTACTAGGTCTAAACCATTCCGTATGTAATTACACAGAATATCCATCGACATTTCCGGTGAAGCGTCGGCCAATTTATTGGGTACCTACAGTCAAACTCAATCACCGGTCTGAACAGAATGATTTGCGCAGTTGGGTTGTGCGTATAGATCATATACTGTCACGTCGAATGGACCGCAAGGGTATTATTCATACCGTTAGTTTCGAAAAACAGAAGTACTTACTTGCTTATAGTAGGTTCCGTAATATAATGTACCCTAATACCACGGGTAATACGCACGATGTGGTTGCAGCATTTAGAAAAGCAGAGGCACCAGCAGTTTTGGTTTCACCTTCGGTTGGCACAGGGTTCGATTTTCCCTTTTCGACAGCCCGATTTCAAATAATCGGGAAAGTCCCGTTTCGAGATGCGCGCGGTACTATTATCTGTGCTCAAGCAAAAGAAGACCCAGACTACCTCAATTACTTGACAGCACAGGACTTAATTCAGCTATACGGACGTACCAATCGCGACCCGGAAGACTTCAGCGAGACTTTTATATTGGATGATCAGATAGAGTGGTTCCTACGGCGGTACAAGCGGTTTTTCCCACAGTATTTTCTGGAAGCATTTCAGCGTGTGGATGCTGTGCCGAATCCGCCGCCGTTGGCACATTTTGCAGTTGGTGGAGATTGTTAATCCCCTGCAGCCGGTGCAGCAGATTGTGGAAAAGGAAATTCCAGGCATTGCACGTACGCGTCCCCTTTGTGTGCCGTATGTGCCGGTGTGATGACTGTCAGATTGTATTGAAGTTCGAGTGTCTATGCGGAGAGGTACACGGGCAGCCGAGTCTCGAAGAGCCTTATGTTTGTACAGAGTGTGCTGCATTGAGAAAACGTGTTGCACTTATGCCGCCAGAAGTGCAGTGTATAAGACGTGATGAGATAAGGAACGAAGAACCGCTGTATCTATGAACGCCGATGGATCTACTTCGCAAAAGTTTGGTGTGGGCGTACATCCATGCTGTGTCCAAAAAGAGTACTAGTTACTCTTAATTCAGATAGGAGAGTCAAGTAAAGTATATATTATGTCAAAACAACCAGCAAGACCTGCGGCTCGTAGACCGGGTGGACCGGCATCGGGACCGCCGTCAAGAACTGCCAGTGCGGTATCGCACGATGTTACTGCAGAAGACCTACGGAACCTGCCAGACGACGATGAAAATGGCAGTGATGTCGATTTAGATCCAGAGAATGCATCAAGTGGAAAGATGCAAGATGAGACTGCGACCATTGGCGGTGCGCGGTTCGTCAAGGTTGATTTCCAGCGTAAAGATGGGACATACCCGCCCGATTCGAAGCCAATCATTCAGTTGATTGTGTCCTTCAAGCGAGACCAGAGCGAGGAAGGCGCACGTATGTACGAGGAAAAGTACAAGTACAGCGACACGCGATTCTTTGTTATATCCAAGGATGGCGTGAAAGTGCGTGCAAGGAAAGTGGAAGAAGGGCGTAACCCTCCGCGACCTTACAAGTTTGCACCTGCGATGCTGTTTTTGGCATCTGTCAAGAATGCTGGCGGTGCAAATGTCATCGACCAGATCAACAAGGTGGGTGTATCCGCACTCGCTGGGTTGCGAGTTCATGTACGAAAACAGAAGATAGCCGGGATGCACGAAGACTCCTTGCCGATTCTGTTGGTGGACTATATTGATGGTATGGAGTCACCAGGTGCTGGGGCTGTGTCTGGAGGACAATCCAGCAAGCCGAAGAGTGCCGCGAAACCAGTAGCGTCGTCACCCGCAGCCGCCCAAGTACAGACTACTGTGAATGCACAGGTACAGGCTGCTGTGGCTTCCGCAGATAGTACAGTACAGAACAGTGAGATTGCATCTCTGGCAGAAGCGGCTCTACTGGATATTCTGGAAGAGACGACAAGCAAGAGTCTTGCTCCAGCACAAATTGCCGGTGCGGTGATTCGAAATGCAACGTGGAAGGCCCATCCGAATCGCAGTGCAATCCTGTCACTGTTGCGGCAACCGGGATTCCTGAGTTCCACAAACGCACCGTGGAAGTTTGACGGTACGACTGTGACTCTGTAAATTACGTATACTTCGGGAGAGATGTTTTACATCTCTCCCACTTGTGCATGCACTGATTGCAGTTCACTGAAAAACAAATCAATATTGATTCGCGGTGGTTTAGTGCGGAACGCTATGTGTCTCGTGCCAAGGGGCTGCACTTATCACAGGTTATTGACTTCATTGAGAACCCAGAAGGTCCAGCTCGTGACGGTGACTTGTCCGATGACGGGCACGCTTATGCATGCGGAGGATTTCTCTGGGAACGTGTGCTGGTTAGGTTAACCGAAAGTAGACCAGAAGAATTGTGGGAGTGGCTGTTCACGGGAGCACTGGCAGAGATACGCAATCCAGACGTCATACGGCCTGGGGAGATGTGCATTGATGGTATATGGATGACACCAGATGGGTTTAATTTGGTTGATGATTGTTTGGAGGAGTACAAGTATACATCTAAGAGTGCAAACACTGCAATTACAGACAAGAAATTCCGCCGCTGGACTAGCTACCAAATACCCGGGTATCTCAAAGGGCTGAATCTGACAACATGCAGGCTCAGAGTCTATTTCAGTAGGGGTGATTATACAAACGGAATCCCTCAGTGGCGCGAGTATCTTCTGACATACACGCAACAAGAGATTGATGACACATGGGAAAACATAGTGAACAATGCGGGAACAATCCGTAAGCTCGGATTAGCATGATTTTGTAGAAAGTGGTATGGAGTAACACATGGAATATATCAAGAATGACGAAGCAGAAGCACTGGCTGTGGAGATCATCAAAGAGAATCATCCGCATCTTATAGGCTGCAAGATTGCCTACATAGCGAAGGTCAAGGACAGCAAGCGTAAGGCTGCCGTGCGCGAAGGCAAGAAAATTACAATGGCACGAACTTCGATGGTGTCGCCAAAGATGCAGGCACTGTTTGAGCTTGAGGGCAAAGACCCGTATGTGTTCATCATTGACTTTGAAGACGACATATGGCAAGAATTGTCAGAAGAGGCAAAGAAGGCACTGGTAGACCATGAACTGTATCACTGCGGTAACGACGCTGATGGTTACTATCTACGTAGCCATCAATTGGAGGAATTTGGTTTGGTAGTTGGGCGTCATGGGGCTTGGAAGAGTGATATCAAGCAATTCCTGAATGATGCAGTGCCGCAAGGAGCTTTCAATGGATAACCAGAATTCAAACGATGAAACGTATAAGTATGCAGTATACAGAGGGTGGAATATGTATCTGCTACCTCTTACAGGAAATAAGATATCCGTCGCAGCAACACGATACGGTCTCTGTTATACGAGATCGCCAATTGTGCATCAGAGTTTCATTGCCAGTTCTGACAAGGATGACCTATCGAAGGAAGTGGCTGAGGTTAAGGTGCGGGCGATGATAGACGAAATAGAAAATGAGGGCTTTGATAGTTACGTGGCTAGAAATTCCCCGCAGGCTGCTCACTCATTACAGGCATCAATCGCAGTAGAGGAGAAAGCCGATGAATAGGAGCGAGATTTCAGCAGCCGGGTTTGCCGCAGTGCGGCGTTCTCCACGGTAAATGCCGCACAAGGGCAAATACACTTTCGAATCCGGACAACGGGATGGATAGTAAGAGTACACAAATACTTTATAAAAGGAAACATACGTGAACAAAGCAGAAATAATTAAGGCAGGGTTTTGCTCTGTGCGCAGGTCACCGCGCAGGCTGGTTGCAAACATACAGTCCATCAAGAAATCTGCAGGTAAGACCAGACTGGCACTGACTGCACGTAAGCCCCTGGGATATATATCTGTCGAGATTGGTGGCGAAGAGGGTGTTGTTGATAGCTTCATCCCCGATGGCGCAGATTCTTTTGATGGAATTCAGATAGCAAAGATTCGCATGGAATCGCCGTCTTATCCAAACCCAGAAGACTTCAAATCCGGTAAGGATGGTGAGCGTGAGTACAATAAAGCCGTGGCTGATGCTGTTCAAGCTGTAGCAAGTCCGGCAATGGATCAGTTCTATGCTGCCTATTACGCTTCTATCGCAAATATGGAGACGACCGTCATAGATACGGGAACGGACCTGTATCAGTTGGCACGGCTCGCAGACTTCGGTAGACTGGAACAAGTACCACAGTTGGCGTATGTGCAGGTCAAGCGTGCTATTGCTAAGCTCATGGATGATGGGTTCTCAAGCCATGGCAGTGTTATATGGATTCATCACATGAAAGACAAGGGTGAGACTATAGAGAACGACAAGGGCAAAAGAGAGTGGCGGGCGTCTGGTGTTTATGAGATGGACGGCTGTGCAGTAGTTAACGATAAAGTTCAGGCGGTCATTGAATTATGGCGCGAGGATTTGACGGAACCCAGTGAGACAACCGGACGGCTCGTCAGGTTTTGTGGACAGATTATGGACTCACGTCATTCACCAGATTCAATGGGTCTCAGGTTGTACGATGAAGAATTGACATTTGCGAACATTGGCAAGGCAATCTTTGCTGGAAGTTCTGATAAAGACTGGGTCTGAGGGGTTTTATGAAAATTGTAATCCAACCGACAACTGATGAGTATGATCAACACACTGTCACTGTTGAGACTCCACGCGATGACTTGGACATTTTCTCTGTGGGCGTGCTGTTAAAAGCGGCCCTCCAGGCGTACGGTTTTGCCGAGGCAACAGTAGACGAACTTCTCGGGACGGATGAAATCAGTCCTGCCGATGCCGACCATCTGGATGATACATCGTGCCTGAATTAGCATCATCCGGTCAATTAATTGCACAACTACGTACAGAACGCGGGTGGTCTCGCAGAAAGCTAGCATCGAAAGTAGGCATTTCCACGCGCAGGATGCTTGCAATAGAAACGGACACAGAACCGGAGCCGCGCAGAGAGTCTAGGCAATATTACACAAAGTTCTTCGAGTCTCTTGGTTATGCAAAGAGAACATACACGGACTGGCCGATGCGGGACAAGAATTTCGACTTGGAACCAATGCAGGCACGTGTGCTGAGATTTCTGAATGGGGACTAGTCCTATAACTGTGGGTTCTCTCTTCAGCGGTATTGGTGGGTTTGATCTCGGACTGGAAAGGGCTGGAATGGTAATATCGTGGCAGTGTGAAATAGTTCCATTTTGTAGAAGCATTCTGCGGACACACTGGCCTAACACAAAAATCTATGAGGATATTAAAAAACTTACGCTCTCCGAAGACGAAGGTTCGATGGTCGAAGCGGTGGATCTTATCGCTGCGGGTGTACCGTGCCAGGATGTCAGCGTTGCTGGCAAGCGTGCGGGATTGGAAGGTAGCCGAACGGGCCTGTTTTTCGAGTTTGCTCGACTGCTTCAAGAGATACAGCCCAAATGGTTCATATTTGAAAACGTGCCGGGCTTATTCAGTTCTAACGGTGGACGAGACTTCGCAGAAGTCCTCTATGTTCTCATGGTCAAGTGCGGGTATGGGGTCGCATGGCGCGTGCTTGACAGCCAATTTTTCGGAGTTGCCCAACGTCGCCGTCGAGTGTTCATTGTCGGGTATCTTGGAGTGCTGTGTCCCGCAGAGATTCTTTTTGAGTCCGCTAGCAGCCGCTGGGATGCTACGACGGGCAGCAAAGCGGGGACGGACCTTGCAGACGCCATTACAAGCGGCTTTGGAGTCACTGGCATCCTCGGCGACAGGGCACGCACACTTACCAGCACCGTGTGGAAGCGGCACGACGAAGATACAGATACCATTGTCGTCGTACCTATCGACGGTGTCAGTGCGGCGTCTTACACCAACGGAGTGCGAGACTTTGCAGGGCTTCCCGAAGGGCTGGACAGTGCCCGCTACAGAGCATTGGGCAATGCGGTCACGGTCCAAGTCGCGGAGTGGATAGGCAGACGGATTGTGGCCTATGAATCGAAGATAAGACTATGACAGAAGCAGATAAGAAGGAATTCATTCGACTGTGGAACGTGCTTGCGGGTGAACTGAACGTGAATACACACGCACACGGATTTTACGATACCCAGCGGACATTTGGTGACGAAATAGCGCTGGCTCACAGTGAACTTAGCGAGGCATTGGAAGCGTTCCGCCACGGCAATCCTCCGTCGGAGAAGATACCGGCGTTTACAAGTATTGAGGAAGAGAAAGCAGATCTTATAATTCGTGTTGCGGAAGCTGGTTTCGAGTGCCGTGAGCGTATACCTGAAGCTATATTCGCGAAGATGGCATACAACGCAGGGCGCTCCTACAGACACAACGGTAAATGTCTTTGAGCAGTGCAAGGACCGGTAGTAGTGACCCGGTAGGAATATTGCATACCGGAAACAGCCTAGAGGTGCTGAAAAGTATGGAGAACTGTAGCATTCAATGCTGCGTGACCAGTCCTCCATACTGGTAACAATGCGGTCTAAGAGATTACTCAATTTGTTCCTGCAGGCGTGCACGAGTACAGCATGACAGTTCAACACTTGTAGGGTCGCAGACGGGTACACCCAGCGAGTTTTCTGGTCCAGACCCTGCATGCCTAAAATGTGATGGTATCGGGCGTATAGACGGTTTGGACAGTGTGTGGGGTGGAGATGCCGATTGTACGCACAATTGGCTGCCAGAGTCCGACAATATAGCAACCTGCTTGTACTGTAGTGCGTGGTATGGAAGTCTCGGACTAGAGCCTTCACCGGAAATGTTCATCGAACACTTGGGCATGGTTTTTAGTGAAGTGCGCCGGGTTCTCCGTGATGATGGGACTTTGTGGGTAAATATGGGAGATTCCTATTGTGGCGGAGGGCGTGGTGGGAACCCTACCGAAAGTACACACAGAAAACAGACAACAAACACAGGCAGTGTTCAGGGTGTAACAGATCGTAAATGGCCTATCCCGACCGGTTTAAAACCAAAGGATCTTGTCGGTATCCCGTGGATGCTTGCGTTTGCGTTGCGTGGTGACGGCTGGTATTTGCGGCAGGATATAATTTATTCCAAGCAGAATCCTATGCCAGAGAGTGTACAGGACCGTTGTACTAAATCACATGAATATCTATTTCTTTTAGCGAAGTCCGACAAATATTATTACGATATTGATGCAGTAAAGGAGCCCGCAGTATCCGCTGGCAAGCGTGTGAGACTTGGCAAAAAATCTTTTTCAAAGGGACAGGCAGCTGGGGCGGGTGTACTGCCATCTGGAAATGCACTGAACGATACTTATGATGTACCTGAAACGAGAAATAGGCGGTCTGTCTGGACACTGACGAGTGAACCTTTCAAGGGAGCACACTTTGCTACATATCCGACAGCGCTAGTAGAGCACTGCATCCTTGCTGGCAGCAAACCATGCGATTTCGTTCTTGACCCGTTCAGTGGTGCGGCGACAACAGGACTGGTTGCACTGCGCAACGGGCGGAATTATATTGGCATTGAGCAGAATGCTGATTACAATATTATTGCTGAACAGAGACTGCTTGCGGCCGGACTCGATGTTATTGTCTGGTAATACAAAGAAAGGGTTTCCATGCGCATATGTGCACTGTCCGATACGCACATGTACAGACCCGCTATTCCCGATGGTGATGTACTGATACATGCCGGTGATATCTGCTCGTGTGGTACTAGAAATGAGTTCGAGTCGGAGATGGCGTGGCTGGGTAGACACATGCATGTGCACAAGATATTTGTGCCAGGCAACCACGATAGGATAGTTGAGAGTGACTTATTCTCGTGCCGCGACATCTGCTTGAAACACGGTATCACCATGCTAATTGATGAATATCTCACGATTGACGGCGTGAGTTTCTACGGGTCGCCGTGGACTCCAGAGTTTATGAAATGGGCATTCATGACAAAACCTGCTTTTGCTAAAACACACTGGGCGAAATTGCACTATGTTGATGTGCTTGTGACGCACGGTCCACCAGCCGGAATCTTCGATGCGTGTCCACTGCCTGTGGGTTGTCCAGAGCTTTTAGATGCCGTTTATCGTACTAGACCGAAGGTGCACATGTTCGGGCACATTCACGAGGGGCACGGTAGACGCAAGTATCACGGGACGTGGCCGACGTTGTTTGCTAACATTTCAGTGCTGGATGGAATGTACAGGCCAGTTGCAGACCCAATTCTCGTTATTGATACGGAGAACAGCTATCAACCTGTATATTGACCCGAGAGCTGGAAGCGAGAAACTTATTGCCAAGTTCCCGGGCGAGTGTGAATCTATGATGCTGGATGCGGGGGATATTGCATTCTTCGGTGAGGGTCCAGAAGACACACAGTGGTGGATAGGGATAGAGTATAAAACCATAGACGATGTCGTCGCTTGTATTAAGTCTGGGCGCTTCACCGGTACCCAACTGCCGGGGATGATGCGGATTTATGATTTGTGTTTCCTTTTAGTTGAGGGTATACCACGCCCGGATAGACACTCCGGTCAACTAGTCCGCTACCGAGGCAAGGCAGTCTATGGCTGCGGACTGCATTACTCGGCATTTGATAATTTCCTGACATCGGTCAATACATTCAGTTCACTTGCTGGCAAGCCGTGTATTGTCAAAATGGCGGGAACAGATTTCGAAACAGTACAGATGATTAGAAATATATACTCACTATTTCAAAAGCCGTGGGGTTCTCACAAATCAATGAGTCGACCAGACCAAAGTAAGATTCATAATGTGTCCTACGATATGGAAGTTGTTCGTGTGGAGCCAGGGGAGCCGGATTACCCAAAATACGTGCTGCGCAAGGCACTGTTCCAGATAAAGGGAATTGGTTGGGATGTCTCGGGGGTACTTTCGGACAAGTTTCAGACAATGGAAAATGCCTTGACAGTAAGTACCAAAGACTGGCAAGATATTGAGCACATAGGTTCGGGTCTGGCGAAACGCATTTACGAAAGTTTGCACGGGCACGTAGACCCGGCCATCAAATTGAGAAGGAGCAGACGGAATGAAATTTCAATGGAGAGCGCCTGTACCAAGTAGCTTGCGAATTGCGGCGATTATAGCACTTTGTCTTGTAACTTTCTTATTATTTCTAGCCGAAGTCGTTTATGCACCGGCAATGTTGGGCCAAGAAACTGAGGGAGAGCAAGGGAGAGAGGCTGTGCAGTTGTTGCGACTGATATCCCAAGTAGCGGACCTGAAAGATACACTCGATTTGTCAATTGAATTCGGATTTGACCCATTGATAGTGCAGGTGACTCGGCAGTTAGCTAGAACCACTTTCCGCGAGCATGCCTGTTCCTGCCCAACGTGGCGGTTCATCAGAAATGACCGCGACCTTACCTATCTGATGCTGTCAATTATTGCCGTGGAGTCTCGTGGAAACTTCAAGGCGTTTAACCCGGGTGGTCCTGCCTACGGTCTGACACAGATGGTCATGTCAACAGCAAGGCACTATGATAAGACAGTCACTGCTGACAAGTTATTCACGATACCGCAACATCTAACTATCGCAATGGACCATTTTGTAGATTTACTGGAGAAGTATCACGGCAACCACACGCTGGCTGTCTTGGCGTGGAATCGTGGCGGGCCTGCTGTGGACCGGAGTCTGGCACTCGGAGAGAGCCCCCATAATGGGTATGCGAAAATGGTCTTTACTCAGGCGGTCCTAAGGAATGCGCAATGACAACTACCGATGTGGGGATTGTGTTGATTTGGCTGATCTGTGGGATATATGTATACGGCTGGGTTTTTGCATACTTTCAGCATGAGTGGCCAATCATTGCGGAAGACAACTATTGGGTAGATTTCTGTGGATTTCTTGCGGGCAATCTACGCCTGTCGACACTGCTCGTATGTTATTGACAAGAGAAGGAATAACGAAAAATCGTACTAGCACAGTAGCATTGTGGCATACTGGTTTCCGCCTCGGCTCATTAAAGGCAAATCCCACCCCCAGGACGAAATAAAAATAATGGGTAGTTCTCATGTTGCGTTGCATTTTTCACAGCAAGTTATCAAACGATCCGGTAAAAGAGAGACTTTCAATCCAGACAAGATTCAGTCGGCTATACGCAAGTGTAGCAATGAGTCTACTGCCGCAAAACTGACAAATAAAGTCATGGCAGCCCTGCCAGCAACGGTGGCCATACCTATAGAGCGCATCCAAGACACGATTGTACAAGTACTGACAGATACAGGAAACGTGCAAGAAGCTGCCAAGTTCCAGATGTACCGCGAACACAAAGCACTCCAACGTCAAGATCGTCCCATAGACGCGCTTACTCAGGAAAAGTTCGACTCCAATAGACAATATTTCAAAACACCCCTTCAACTGTTTCAGTATTACGACAAGTACGCTAGATGGATGCCGAAGTTGAATCGTCGGGAGACGTGGCCGGAAACAGTTGAACGCGTCATGTCTTTCCTTAAAAAGAATTGCACACGTACACCGTTCGAGCAGTCCGAGTGGGATCAGATGGAAGGGGCTATGCTCTCCTTGGATGTTCTGCCCTCTTTAAGGGTTGTGCAGATGGCCGGACCTGCCTTGGAACGCTGCAATGTGGGTGCGTACAACTGCAGTTACTGCGTCATTGATAATATTGACGCATTCTCGGAATTGCTCTACGTGCTTATGTGTGGCACTGGCGGTGCCTACAGCGTAGAAGACAGGTACGTTAGCCGCTTACCGCGTGTCAAAAAACAGCGAAACATCAAACGCCAGAAGTATCTAGTAGATGACAGTACCGAAGGATGGTGTAATGCGCTGAAAACTGGGCTGCATGCATGGTTCTCTGGAACAGGTGTCGAATTCGATTACACACAGATACGGCCTGCGGGCGCGCTGTTGAAGACAAAGGGCGGCACAGCATCGGGGCATGTCCCTCTCAAAAATCTACTGGATTTTACACGAAAAATAGTTCTGGCACGCCAAGGCCGTGCACTTACATCTGTGGATTGCCATGATATCTGCTGCTACTGCGGTTGGATAGTACAGGTCGGCGGTGTACGGCGTGCAGCCCTATTGTCATTGAGCGATTTGGACGACAAGGAGATGGCCGAGTGTAAGACGGGCGAGTTCTGGCGCGAGCATCCACACCGCGCAATGTCAAATAACAGTTGTGTATTTGAGGAAAAACCAACAGCGCGGATTTTTATGGAAGAATGGCTAAATTTGGCAAAATCCGGGACTGGTGAGCGTGGAATATTCAATAGATCGTGCATCATTCCCGAGCGTAGAACACGGGACGAGTTCGGATGCAATGCATGCGGAGAAATAAAATTGAGAAACAAGGGTTTCTGTAATTTATCGGTCTGTGTTGCGCGAAAAGACGATACGTTCGAGTCCCTATCAAGAAAAGTCCGTATTGCAACGATGTTTGGAACTGCCCAAGCGACACTTACATACTTTCCATATCTCAGTGAGGGTTGGGAGACGAATTGCTTGGAAGAGATGCTGCTTGGAGTGGACATTACAGGTCAACGCGATTGCGAGTTGTTGCGACGTGTGGATGCGGGCGTGTTTTTTGCCGGGTTACGATTCACAGCCATAGAGACTAATCGTATTTTATCGGAGAGATTTGGGCTTCCGCAATCCGTAGCGGTCACGTGTGTGAAACCGTCCGGCAACTCGGCGCAACTATTGGATTGCTCAAGCGGTGTCCATGTCCGCTACGCACCTTACTATATTCGGCGTGTAAGGACAGGAGTTCATTCCCCTGTAAGCCAACTTCTGAAAGATACCGGCGTACCTCACTACCCGGAGACTGGGATGGATGCAGAAACTGCAACGGTATTGGTCTTTGAATTCCCTGTCAAATCCCCAGAAGGTGCTGTCTGTAGAAACAATGTCACAGCCAGAGATCAGTTCGAGTACTGGCTGATGAATCAGCGGGACTATGCTGAGCACTCTGTCAGTTGTACGATATACGTAGGTGAGGATGAGTGGCTTGATTTAGGTGCGCGCGTATATGAAAATTGGGACTACATCAGCGGATTATCGTTTCTGCCGAAAGAAGACGATGGTCATGTCTATCCGCTTGCACCGTATGAAGACATTACTAGCGATGAGTACGAAAAACGTGTGCGTGCGTTCCCAGATATAAACTGGGCGAAGCTATGCAGATACGAACAATCCGATGAAACTTCACAGGCACTGGACTTCAGTTGTGTGTCCGGTGTATGCGAACTCTAAATGCAATATTTTGGCGGCAAAGCGCGGACGGCAAAGAGAATAGCAGCATATCTAAAAGGTCAGCGGATGCCCGGACAGGCCTATTGGGAGCCGTTTGTAGGCGGTGCCTGGGTAATGGCATTGATGGACGACGACGGACCGCGAGTTGCATCGGACATATGCATGCCATTAATCGTAATGTACCAAGAATTACAGCAAGGCTGGCAACCCCCGACTGAAGTTGATGAAACGATGTATGCTGCAGCAAAGCGCGGAGACGTAGAGACACATCTGCAAGCGTTTATTGGATTTGGGTGTTCTTTTGCGGGGAAGTGGTTTGGTGGGTATGCTAGAAGCGGTCATGGGGACGATACCGCGACAGCATGCCGCAGCTTGGAGCGGAAGTTCGGTAGAAACTATGCAGCCAATGCTGCCAACAGTTGTCTAAAGACGGTACCATCCCTAAAGTCTGTAGAATTTTTCAGTTGCGATTATCGCCAAGTTACGCCGACTGGGCAGCTGATCTATTGTGATCCGCCGTACGCTGGAACAACCGGCTATGCCGCCGCTGGGAAGTGGGACTCGGCGGCTTTTTGGGACGTAATGGGACTGTGGGTACATGACAACACTGTTATCGTGTCAGAGTACGCGGCCCCCGAACCGTGGCGGTGCGTACTGGAGATCCCGACACGAACGGATATCCGCAATGCTCGCGGTGAATTAGAGCCGCGTGTGGAGAGACTATTTCAATGCATCTAGTATGGTTCGGACAGTATTGGTATGGGTGCTAGTGTTTGTTCGTTGAGCATGAGTTCGAAGGACTATCGCACAATCTAGTACTGGCTACAGGGGAGACACCAAACCGCGTATTACTTGTTGGCGAGAGCCCAGGTCACGAGGAAGACGAACAGGGTCGTGCGTTTTGTGGGCGAACGGGGCAGGAACTGGACAAGTTCTATCTGCCTCTGGCAATGCTGCGCAGGCGCGAAGTCCGTGTTACAAATCTAATACCAGTACACCCGTACGGGAATCGCAACCCTACATCCGCTGAGATTGATTTCTTCGAGTCCTCCCTGTTGCAGGAAATTGAAACCTGTAAACCCGAATTGATTGCGCCGTTGGGCGCATTCGCGACAAAGTACTTTCTCGGCAATCACCGTGACTTGCACCAAGTGCACGGGCTGCCATTTAAGAGCAAGCGATTCCCAGATACAGTTATCCTGCCATGCTACCACCCGGCCGCCGGGCTACATAACAACGAGACGCAGCAATTAATAGTCTACGATTTTCAGCAAGTGCGTTACTTCCTGGAAGGTACATTGCCGCCTCGTGCAGAAGACGCATTCCCAGAACCTGTTTATACAGAACTGCTGACGGCAGGTGATGTAATGGACTCCCTCGATGGCTGCAGTGCTGTATTGATGGGTCAAGACACGGAAGGGTATAGAAATAATCCGTGGGGATTGTCGTTTTCGACACACGAAGGCTGTGCATATGTCATACGAATTGCATCGAAAGACGCACTAATGGCATTTGATGCGTGGCTGCAAGCACATCCTGATGTTGTTGTCATCCTGCACAATGCGTTGCACGACCTGCCGATATTGCGCGAGATGGGGGTGCGTGTCAACAGATTCGAAGACACGATGGTCTATGCGTATTGCCTGTGTATGGAACCGCAGGGCCTGAAAGATTTATCATTTCGGCACGCTGGGATGAAAATGCAGTCCTACGAGGACGTTACTGGCCCATCTGTGCGTAAATTGACAGGTGACTACCTCATAAAAGTGGCATCCGGTGATTGGGGGCTAGACCCGGTGGTACCGGAACGCGAAAGTGACGAAGTTATCACTTACAGACAGCCTCAAGCACTGCATAAGAGGGCTCTACGTGCTGTTAATGACATATTCGGCATGTACACAGGCACGATCATAGGAAATAGGCGTGGTGGGGCCGCTAGGCTCAAAGAATTGGGTGTCCGAGTCGATAAAGTCGATAAAACAGTGCTTGATTTGCCGAAAGACATGACGGCATGGCTCTGTGAGGTTCCAATTCCAGTAATGCCGGTGCTGGAAACCGTTTATGGGGACTTTATATGGGAATTAGAGTCTCCAAAAGTGCCGGATGACCCGCCAGACCCGGCAAAACGCTGGAAAGATATGTCTGAAGACCTCGAAGAGAGCGTTTTTAGGTGTGAAAATGCCATCGGAACATTGCCTGAAACCGGCCTAGATACCATAGAAAACCAACAAATTGCTATTAATTACAGTGCTAAGGATGCCGATTCGACACTGCGGATACGCGATAAGCTTCGCAAAAAGATAGATGCAAATGGGTTAACCAAGCTCGCTGAACTGGATATGTCTGTTTTGCCCTATATTGACCGCATGCGGACTACTGGATTGAAGGTAAACCGGCGTCATATGCTGGATTATGGGGATGAACTGGCTGTCGAAATGCGGGAACTACAGGAAAAACTGCACAAGGACTTAGGTATTTGGGTTAACCCGAGCAGTTCGAAGCAGGTTGCAATGGTCATTTATGACCTTCTCGGTTTTCCTGTGGAGTTCCGTACGGAGACTGGGTTGCCGTCTACGAATGACAAGGTACTCGAAGCACTAGCACCGCAGCACAAGAGCATTAATGACATCACCGATTTCCGTGAGTTGCACAAGTTATGTAGCACCTACGCGAAAAAGCTGCCCCGCTGGACAGATGAGTTCGACAGAGTTCACGCAACTTGGAAATATACGCGCGTTGCGAGTGGCCGTTTGAGCACATCGGACCCAAATTTGCTAGGAATACCTACCCGCAGTGAGCGCGGCAATAAAATCCGTGCTGGGTTTGTGCCAGAACCGGGACGTGCGTTTATTGGAGCAGACCTCAGCCAGATTGAAGTACGTATTGCTGCACATTTCTCTAGAGACCCGAATCTTATCAGTATCTTCAGTACACCGGGGGCAGATTTTCACGCCCGAACCACAGCATTCATGTGGAAGATAACAGAAGATGAGGTCCGAGAAGATCACAAAAAGAATGGCGGAGCCAGCAAGCGTTCGTCGGCCAAGAACGTGTCGTTCGGGGTGCTTTATGGAATTTCCGCAAAGGGTCTTCAGGCACAACTGAAAAGTAAGTGTCACACTAACTGGACAATAGAGCAGTGTCAAGAGATGATTGACCTGTGGCTGGAAACAGCGTACCCTCAAGTGAAATGGTACATGGAGCGCCAGAAACACACCGCGCGCCGTGACGGCTATGTGCAGTCCATGTTCGGACGCCGCCGCTATGTCCCAGGCGTTAATTCTAGTGTTCCGAGAATTCGCGAAGAGGCTTATAGACAGGCTATAAATCACCCCATTCAGAGTTCGGCTGCGGAGGCGTTAAAGGTAGCGGAAAGGAACCTATGGAACCGTGTATTGCCTGTATTTCGTGGTATGGGTGCATATATTGAACCAGTGCTGGCTGTGCACGACGAACTCATATTCGAGGTGGATGCATCCATAGCTGCGGAAGCGTTGGAAGCGGTGATTTACGAGATGGAACACGCTGTAGAACTGTGCGTTCCTGTAGTTGCTGAAGGGCATATATCCACAGAGTCATGGGCAGAGTTGAAATAGAAAAATATCTCTTGCATGGTTTGGTGTGTATTTGCTAGACTGGTCCTACGAAAGGAAAAATAGGATGCTCACAACAGTCAAAATCAAATCAAGAGATGTCAATGGCAAGCGGACTGGCGGAACCACAGAGATAGAGTGGGAAGAGTACACATTCAAGCCGAAGCGGGATGAAAAGACTGGATACATTGTCTCTGTCGCCGTGGTTGTTGTTCCAGAAGTCAAAGCCCAATACTGGGGTGCCAGTGCGTGCTCGCCCGAGGATTCGGCATTCTTCGATTCGGATCGAGGAAGGGCACTTGCATTAGGGCGTGCAAAACAGACTGCTGTTCGGGATTTAACCGGTCAAGCAAGTCGAAATGCGCTAGTACTAGGGCCAGTCCAACCGTTCGATACTCGGTCTACTGGGAAACAGTTGAAGCAGTTTGCACGTGCCACTGTCCGAGGGGTCGCCGACAACGCATTCGCGGCATTTATCGCAAAAGAGTACAAAAAGTTGCGCAAGCGGCAGGAGAGAGGCTATTAAATGGAGTTAAAACGGCAGAGCCGGTGTTTATTGTGCACCAATACTATAGTGGAGTCTATATTTGAGATACGGTTGGATAGTGCAGGTGTTCCAGACCAATCTAACTGTGATTTCTCGTCATACAAGGACTATAGTGTCAGTGGCGGTGTACTACTGAGCAGTGAACAGTTCGTTCCGCTACGCAGTCACTCCATGCGTGCCAAGATTCCGGTAGTGTGTGACTATTGCATGCGAGAGCCGAAAGTAAAAACGCTAGTGGACTTGATAGGGGCACGTAAATAGCGTGGTATTCATCATTCCAACGGATAATGACCCTTTGCCGGAGCCGCCACCCGCAGAGTATTGCCACCACAAATGCCTGTGCGGGCGTATGTGGAACCATGCCGTAGGTGCGGTGTGCGAGAAGTGGTGTCTTATATGCAGAAGAGTCGAGGACGTGAAATGGGCAACGGAATAACAGACTGGAAAACGTACCACCGCGATGCGTTGGGAAAACTCCACCCAGATATACGCAGAAAAGCGGTAGATTTCCTGCGTACACATCTCACCGAAGAGATAAAAGTGCAGATACGTGAAGCCGAATCTAAAAACCCGCAGACGTGGTGGGCGCGGTATCATCTATCGTGGGGTATGGCTGTAAGGAACACATTACGCACAAATGGGTTCAGTGAAAATGAGTTGGGTGTTGAAAACTTGGATAATGTCTATGTCGGTCTGGTGGAAGCTGCTCTTCTGGTGGAAGAACCGCCCAAATGGACGCCAGGAAGGCATTTCATATAATGGAGAAAACACGATTGATGGAAGCTGAAAAGGTCCTCAATACAATCATTGACGAAATGGGCAGAGTGTGCGAGAATTTCGAACTCTGTTGGCATCCAGCGTGTGCCGACAGTGCAGGTGCCGCGTCGTTGGCATTGGAGTATTTCAAGAAATTCCCGAGTGGAAGGATAGTTTTTGAGTGAAAGCGTTGGGCTATTTCATGGAATGGCTGTTCGACGACCGCAACATGCTACTAAGTCTCTCCTATGGAGATATACTTACTATTGGCGGTTGTGGCATTATTCTAATACTGACTATTTCAGGGATAATCGACAAGTACTTGTGAGCTGGTGCACCAGCGAATTAAAAGCTACTAAGATTCTGCCACCCGGTCCTACTTCTACCGGCCTTTGAGGTGCGCCGTCCGCCGAGATGGCAGAAAGACGGCAACACTGAACTAGCTATGCTGCACACGGTCAGGGTCACGGTCATCGCACTAGCGGTTTAACTTCGCCGGGTCGGCACGACCCGGCTCACAGACGAAAGGGGATGTCAAGTGTCAAAAGCAGAAAAAGATAAGCGGGTTGTGGATGTCACACAGGAGCCCTTGCTACAGGAAATGGATATGCCAGGGCTGTTCAAGGCGTACAAACATGCAGCAACCAAAGAAGCCGAATACAAACACCGTAAATCGTCCATTACGGACGACATCAAAGAGTGCATGTCAAGTGTAGATGCAGATATTGTCACGTATACGGACACGCACGGAGGTGATTGGCACGCAAATTTGATAAAGCCAGAGCCCAGGCTTGCGCTGGTCGAGGACAAACTGCGCGAAAATCTCGGCAAACTCGGTAAATTGGACGCGTTACTTATTGCGCGAATACTCCTGGCATCTAAGGTTCCAATGCCGCACGAGCCGTACGTGCGCGTTTACCCGCCGGGCACAAAGAACGGAGATTAATAATGGTTAAGAGTAGTGGGCCTAACTGGAAAAATATCAGAAAGATGCGCGATCATTTAGCTAGTATGCGCCAGACGAAGTATAAAAAGTTTAATATGCAGGGGTATATCACAGTTTGGATGGAGGAGCCTGACAGCGTTGTTACAGATAGCGTTGTTACAGTGAAGCAGTTGCGGAGTAACGGTCCTGCGTGCGGTTCTGCGGTATGCATAGCTGGAGAAACCGTGATCCAGCTCGCCAGTCCGGCACTTGAGCTTCGTGTTAATGGCTCCAGCCTGTCCGGTTACATGATCCACGATGAGGCGGAAAAAATCCTGGGTTTAGATCACAGCGCGTCTATGTTCATGTTTGCCGGTAGATGGTCCAAAAAATTGGACCGAAGTAAGATTACACGAAAGGAAGCCGCTAGATATTTGGACAGGGTTCTAAAAGAGCGGAATGTTTTTGTGTATGAAGAGGAATATGCTAGTCGTGCATGATCTTCATACACATTGCTACAAGTACCAGTGGTAGCATCATAAAACGCACATAATCCGGTGGTATGGTCTGTTCTGTAATACTCAGGACCGTGGCACCGAAAACAAACCAGAAGAATTTGTCTTTCATGGGATGATTGTCTCATTATGACAACTCTAGAATGCTTAGAACTTGGCAAGACGCGACTCAGTACACCGGACAGGTGGGTAAAATGGAATTACAGGAATGGTGTGCAATACTGCCTATTGGGTGCTTGCAGCGGTACTTTCGATGTCCTATACGCCAGTCCATCTGTGGTTTCTGCGCTCGGGTGTGCAATACAACAACTTTTGTACAATTTCAGTTCTGTTTCCGCGTTCAACGATGCACCCGCAACAACCTATGACGACATTATGCGAGTTTTGGAGCATGCCATAGAGACAGCGCGTGGGCAGGCATAGAATGAAACCGAAAATCTACTGCGACCTTGATGGTGTTTTAGCTGATCTTGACAGACACTACATGGAAACATTCGGTATTGCTGCCCCTCACATTGAGCACGCAGACAAAGAGTGGGACACCATAGACTGGAAGCGCGTGCAGGATTCTAGAGGATTCTTCGCGAATATCCCACCGATGCCGGATATGCACGTGCTGTGGGAGTACATAGCCCCGTATAAGCCTGTTATACTGACCGGCGTGCCGGTGTCGGTCTCCGAAGCAGCCGACAACAAACGTGAGTGGTGTGCCAGGCACCTGGGACCGGATGTCGAAGTACGTTGTGTATTGTCGCGCGAAAAATATTTACACTGCCGCCCGTGGGCTATCTTGATTGATGACTGGGAAAAGTACCGTGAGAAGTGGATTAATGCCGGTGGTGTTTGGATTACACATACAAGTGCGGAAAAGACAATAGATGCATTAGAATCTTTGCTGAGGTCTGGTGTATATGGGATTGATTTTTGTAGACTGTGAAGCGTATGGAGGGTGCCCAAGTACTGGCGCTCTTACTGAATTCGGTGCGGTAGCACACCCATCTTGCGAAACTTTCCACGGGATGATTATGCCGACAATGCCGTCACCAGAAAATCCGGCTGTCTCTACACAGGCACCACATTATGATTACTCTTTGTATAAAGAGGATAGTGCGAGAGTATTTATGCAGTTCAAAAGTTGGATAATTGATGTGTCCAATGACAAAGGAAGGCCCATTTTTGTAAGTGATAACCCTGCGTTCGATTGGCAGTGGATCAATGCGGGTTTTTTGGTTGCTGGCACATCCAACCCATTTGGGCATTCCGCACGAAGAATCAGCGATTTCTATGCTGGGTTGATGAACGATTGGAACAATACCCAAGAGTGGAAACGGCTGCGTATCACGAAACATGACCACAACCCTGTTCACGCCGCACTTGGTAATCTAGAAGCATTTAACCGGCTTCTTGCGGGGGAAAGATGATGAATGAAGAACTGATTAGTCTGTTGCGGGATCTAGCAATGCAGTTAGGTACCACTTCTGCTCAACTGTGGTACGTGTTAGTGTCCGGTGTTACTACTGAAGCGATAGTTACCGTGGCGGTGTCAAGTATTGTATTACCTACTGGGAGTAGTCTTCGTCATCCCCGAGAACGTGAATTGGCCATCTTCCTGTGATACCGACATTCGGCTGCACCAACCAAAGTGCCTGTAGTGGCGGCTCGTATGGGAAGTTCGATACATATGCATACTCGTCCAAGCCCTTCAACGCACCGTTTGTTATAATCCCACTTACGCCAAGCGTGAGCTGGTGCCAGTGGCCCTGGACCAGCCAATCGTAGGACTGCCCCATGCCAGTGTATGTCTTCAGCTTTCTAGCATTGCCCAGTAACCACGGGTGAATTGCACCCGCGATACCGGAACCGCCACGAAACTGGTCTCCATGGGTCAGTAGAAATTTTGTGTGGAATATCTCAAATGGGCAGTCTGCGGCCGGAGAAATATTCCAAGTAATGCGTGGGTCATCTTTCAGTTGCATTGCCAGCATGTGATAGAACAGCCAGTCAAAATTATCCTGTGCACGGTTCTTCGCAATTGGTTTGCGCGTGCGGCGGCCGTGGTTACCGACAACACACGGAATGTGCACATGGCGGAAGTTGTCGGCGAGATAACGGATACCCGATACTAGAGGTTCCACCCAGTGGATAATGGATTCAACAATTGTACCCTCGTTCGTCATCTCTAGTTCCTCGTGTATGGTACCACTGAACATGTCCCCGCCGAGTAACAGGTACAGTCCACCAAATTCGATACCGCTGATGTATCGTTTTGCAAGGCCCACAGTATGGTCGAAAAACTGGCCGCACCGTGTTTCCGCAATATCTCTGTTGTACCTGTTGACACCGCCTACTTGGTTCTGGAACACGACTTCATCCAAGTGCCAATCCGATGCCATTGCACAGGCTATGGCTGTGTCTTTTGTTTTGGAGGCTGGCTTGCTTTGCCATTTTGGGATTTTGGGGCTGCTGGCAGCTAGCTTTGTTGCGAATTCAGCAAATTTGTCGTCACGTGCCTGTGTATCTAAGATAGTGCTTAACTGACTGCGCAGTTGGCGATTCTCTCGGCGTAATCGGTGTTCCTCTTGCTGTGTCAACGTCTCGCGTGCATGCTTTCTGTGCCTATTGACCGTGTCTTTGCCGATTCCGAGACGGGAGGCGATTTCGCGATTGCTGATGTTTGGGTTGTCTTTGGCTAAAGTCTGAATGGAGTCAAGAATCTTCTTGCTAATCGTGGTTGTCATTGCGTAGTATTATACACGGGGAATACATAATGGTAAAATTTACGGTGCTGGTGGCCTTGCTGTACGTGGTCGCTGCCGTGACACTGGGGCTGTGTGATGCACGACGGTAAATCTGTCTGGAGACCGTCAAAGATCATATCCGGCATGCAGACCGGTGCCGATATGGGTGGACTGAAGGCCGCACGCAGGCTCGGTATACCCACTGGCGGGTGGGCCCCGAAAGGGTACCGTACAGAGAACGGCAACTGGAAATCAATAGGGGATTTATATGGACTGTGTGAGCATACGAGTAGTAATTACGCACCGCGAACCGAGGAAAACGTCAGGGATGCGGATGCAACTATTATTATTGTAAGAGCAGATGTACAGTCTATTGGCAGTAAGTTGACACAGCGCTTGTGTTGTAAGTATTCCAAACCGTGGCAGAGAATCATGGTCACTCCGCTGCTGTCTTTTCAGGACTCAACAACACTCTTCAACACACGCGAGTGGTTAAACAGTTACCGTCCCCAAATTCTCAACATTGCAGGAAACCGCGAAAGCCTAGCTCCTGGGATCGGGGGATGGACTGAAATGTTTCTGTATACTGTTTTATTTCAATCCAACGATGGTAATTCTGGCGGTGAAGCCGCCTTGCGGCGATAACATTTGACATCAGGGCTGGGACCGTGTAAAATAGTGCCGTTCCGTAATCTCGTGTATAATCGGCTTTTATGGCCGATCAAGCAAGGCACAGGAACGCAAAGTCCAGTCCCCAGAAATACTTCTATTCGTACATATCTGCAATGGCCGAATTGCAGATATCCAGGCGTACATTGCAGAGGTGGATAGATGACATGGAAGTCGAACCGCTGGAGTTCGAAGACCAATTGCGGGTTTTTTTGACTTTACCGCACATGCAGCGGTTGCGGGATTACAAGAGGGTGATGTACACAAAGGACCGCATTCTAATTAGCCGGTATAGAATGGCAATACAAACAGGGAATCTTACATTGATTGCACGAATTAGAAAGGGGCTGCGGCATGTCTCTGAGTAGGGAAGATCAAGAAAAAATACTGCTATCAACTGTTCGTGCCGTGGAGTCGGTAGCCGGTGAGTGCCGAGATGCGGGATTGCCAGCTATACCGTGCGCAGCTGTTGCCACCCGACTCGCCACGCTTCTCCTGATGTATCTGGATATTGTTACGGATGATTGGAGTGCGAGGACAATCTCACAACTGATTCTTGACATAAACGCCTTAACACTGGACACAAATCAGCCGGTGCGCGCCCCGGGTCTGGTACCTACACCACCGGGACGCATAGTTCTTAATTGAGTATCGGATGATCCACAGATAGCGATGCATATTCGATGATACTGGACCTAGAACCTGGTACACTTCTGTGGAAATGGTATTGCTATTATCTACTATTGGGCGGTAATGCGCATCAGCCAGAATACGAGACTGTGGGGAGATTCGTGCGCAAATTGATACTTTGGACGCCGTTCCGTTGGTTTTTGTATAGTAAGATTGTCAGCGTGCCAGTTGCTTTGTGGATCGGCTTGGTGTTGTGGAGTTTTGTGGACTTGTGGTTTGTGTCGCGCGTTGCCATTCTCGGTATCCTATGGTTGCTGTTCGAGGATGCCCGAGACTATGCGCGCGTGCTGATTGCACACTATGATTCTCGTGTAGTGCTGCCAACGAATCGCATCTTAATCAAGCTAAAATAGTATGCAAATTATTGCGCCGTACGCAAAAATGATGAGTCCATTGATTGGATACTACTCTAGTGAACCGGTATCCGCTAGTGCAGGGATGTTTACCCGCAGCGATGGGATCGCGATGCTTCGGCGCATCGAATACGCAGCACGCGTATCGCACCGTAGCGAGGACGCTATAACAGAGGACAGTTACGACAGACTTCTGCGCAGTGTTGTCATGCAGCACGGTGACCTGTCTGTTATCGAGCACGAGAAGGTAACTGTGGAAGCCGTTGTGGACCGTGGAATTACTCACGAGTGGGTTCGGCACCGAATCGGAAGTTACACTCAGGAATGCGTTTCTGGTGATACGTGGTTGACCAGTTCATTGCGAATTAAAGATGCTTACAATAGGGGCCTGATAGGCAAAAAAATACGGTCATCTGACGGAAATGTAATTGTTCGGAACGCCATTGCTAATGTCTTCGATAAAGGATTACAGCCTGTCTATCAGGTAACCACTGAGCGCGGTTACAGGATAAAGTCCACACTGGCACATGAGTTTCAGACTATTGACGGTAGATTTGAGCGGCTGGAGTCACTACGTATAGGCAGTTCTGTTATGGTGAATGGGAGACCGTGTTTGTTGCACCTCAACGATACTCAACTCTATACAGAGTTTTTCGATCTAGGGACATGTCCTCAAGAAATCGCTGACAAACACGGCGTCCCATACAGCACCGTTACTCGGCGGTTGCGGCAACTCGGAGTTTTTAGGGATCGCCGTAACGATAAAAACAAGGAGAAATACAACAAAAATCACACGCCGAAATCCAGGATACGTATGCGGGATTCCATCCTCTCCGGTTACCGAAATGGGCGGACGCCGTGGAACAAAGGGCTATCTGAGGCGGATAGTCCATCCGTTGGCAGGCAAGTTGCTTCTTTGCGGGAGCACCAGCACCACAATGGCAGTGGTGAGTCCAATTCGAATTGGAAGGGTGGGGTCCGACAAACTCAGAGGCGTAAGGCGCAATTTCTAAAAAAAGACGTTACGGCATGTGAGGTGTGTGAGTCTACCAAGCGGCTTGAAGTTCATCATATTGACGAGGTCCCTTCCAATAACAATATCGAGAACCTCGTAAAATTATGCCGTAAATGCCACGTGAAGGCACATTCTAAATTCCGCATAGGAGTGGTGCCGGTTATAGATGAGATCGTTTCGATACTGTATGTGGGGATAGAGCGTGTGTATGACCTAGAGATGGCCACTCACCATAACTATCTTGCCAACGGATTTATTGTTCACAACTCCACGAGGTTTGTGAATTACAAAAAGAAGGGTGGAGAGGCCAAGGTCATTAAGCCCGATTTTCTTGATATATCTGACCCGGATGAGCGCCAGTGTGCCGAAGCAGATTGGCACGCTGCAGTGGCTCAGTCCGAGTCGTCTTATATGAGCATGCTTGCCCGAGGGGTACCACCACAGATTGCGCGCTCTGTTCTACCTACGGGATTGGCCAGTAAAATCGTAGTTACCTACAATTTGCGATCATGGCGTCATTTTTTCATCATGAGAACTTCGAGAGAAACGCATCCCCAGATGAAGCAGGTCAGCATTCCGTTATTGCACGAATTTCAAGCAAAGATACCACTTCTATTCGATGATATAGTACCGGAACAGCGACAGGCAGACGCAATGAGGTTGCTACGTTGATTGCTGAGTTCCTGCAAACACAGCGCGATATTGCAGCACGTGCGGCATTTATAGGAAAACTGGTTGTTGAATGGAAACACTTTGCTTGTGAGGGCGCAAGAATACCAGTAATTCAACCCTTTGTTGCACAGATGCATCCGTCGTTTGTTGCAATCGTTGTAGCCTACAATGAAAGTGGGCCGGTGATAGTTCATATACCTGCGGAACTGTTTGAGGGTGGTACACACGGCGAGATACGTACATGGGTCACTAGACAGAACGTTGCCCGACTCAAGGTAATTGAGGAAGCCGCAGCAGAACAAGCAAGACAGAAACGTGAATCGGAACTTGCCGTACTCGAAGAGTTAAAAGAAAAATACCAACAATGACATTCCAGTATACAGACAAACCGATTATTGTGGTTGGTGATGCTATACTGGACAAATACATCTATGGCACTGCATCGCGACTGTCGCCGGAAGCGCCTGTCCCAGTTGCCGAAGTACAATCGGAAGAATATAGGCTGGGCGGTGCGGCGAATGTAGCGGCAAACATTCGCACGCTTGGCGGCAACCCCATCTTAGTCTGTGCACCAGGCCAGGATGTGGCTGGTACAATGCTGTGTAACACGCTCACACGATACAGCATACCCATGATCGGCTGCGGGACTGCCCAATACTCAACTACAGAAAAAACGCGCATCGTTGTGAATGGACAGCAAATTGTCAGACTTGACAACGATGCTATCAATCCCGTGGACCCGGGGTATCTGCGCAAGGTGCTGGAGATGCATGTGCGTATCGCCGATGCCGGTGCTCTGATAATATCGGACTATGCAAACGGTATGATTGACCATCGTGTTGTGTTCATATGCTGTGAGATTGCACAGAAGTACGATGTACCAGTCTTTGTGGACCCGAGAGTTGCACACACACACTGCTATGCAAACCAGGGCGTTTTTGCGATAACACCGAACTTGGACGAAGCCATACGCATGGCACAGTTGCGAGGAAACCACGAACACCTGCCAGTAGATGAGTTGGGTGTGTTCTTGTGTAAAACGATTGACTGTCTCTACACAATTATCACACAGGGAGCTGCCGGGGCGACACTAGTGGGCGGTGTACAGAAACCGTTGCACTTTCCAGCAAAATCACAGGCGGTATTTGACGTCTCTGGTGCTGGAGACACTTTTGTTGCAGCATTGGCATTGGCATACGCATCGAACAAAGCCATGCAGGTGGCTGTCTATGAGGCCAACACAGCAGCCGGGATTGCGGTTGGTAAGCCTGGGACTGCAACCGTAACGTTTGAGGAATTGCAATCTACTATTTCACACACCTTGCGGGGGATACAAACTGAATGCTAGATAGAAAACCATCTATGCGGGACCGCTTCATCTTCGACATGGTCAACGCAGCAAGACAGGCGAACATACATGTGCGTCATTTCAGGCGGATTATCGAAGAGGAACAGATACCAACATTCGAAATCAACAACAAACTTTTCATATTGAAGACGGAATTGGACAAGTGGATAGCCCAGCGACCGCCACGCCAGCACCGACGTAAGCCGGGTACAGAGCGCCGTGCAAAGTGGGCCATGTAATTGCCATATTGCTTCTAGTCTTTCTTTCCATTACGCAAGATTCTGGTGTGAGACAGTTTCGCGATGACACAGAGTTTGTGTTTGCCAGGTTGCAGTACCCTGGACTTCTGGATGATACCTCGATTAAAAACTGGTACACAGACTATCCGGTAGCTGACAAGCACACTGCAGCACTGATCAACCGCATGACGCGTATCCATACAGATACACGTCTTGTGCAACTGGATGAGACTATATACAGGTATCCGTTTCTGTATGTTGTAGAACCCGAACAAATGAACCTGTCCGAGACACAGGTATTATTACTGCGCGAGTGGCTGGCACGCGGTGGATTTCTATGGTTGGATGATTTCCACGGTGATTATGAGATGCAAACCGTGCAAAATGTACTGGCGCGCATATTACCGGGGTCTGAGATACTGGAACTGTGGCCGCAGCATCCGTTGTTCCATTGTTTCTTTCGAATAGACAAAATAGAGCGTGTTCTCAATGACCAGTTGGCGATGTGTACGGGCTGCGAGAAGTGGGAAAATGGACCATCTGGCGAGACTCCGAAAGTATTTGCAATTTTCGACAAATCTGGTAACATAAGCGTACTGATGGTTTGGAATTCTGACACCGGAGACGGGTTGGAATTTGCAGATAATCCGAAGTATCCTATTGATATGGCCATGTTTGCAGCGAGACTAATGACTAACATTGTTGTTTACGCGACCACGCACTAGAAAAGAGGGACACAGATGTCACTTAAAACCACTCTAACCGGTACTGTGCTGACGGTAGGACTGAGTCTATCGCTGTATGTGATAGGGGCTGCATTGACACAAGACCCGCCAGCTCCGCCAGCATCTCCACCGTCTGAAGATGATGTGGACCCGAATCCGTTTCCGCCACAGCACAAGGAACCTACAGAGTTTTGCACCCCGAGCAATATGCCAGATGGGAAAAAACCCTGCCAGTGTCTTGGGCAGCACCCAGAAGGCTGTAGAGAAGGTAAGCGCGAGACAGAGACCACAGTGTGTAACAGTTACTGTTGGAAGGCTAGTTGCCACTGTTGCTCTTCGTAGACACAACACATAATATGCTCAAAATAGACAGCGAACGCCCACTGAAGGTCTTCACAGTAACGCAGGTACACGAGGCTGGGATGAGAGTTCAGGATGCTATGAAGAAGAGATTTGGCGACTCTCCAGAAGTACAAGTCCTAGTGATATGGTCGCTTGCGTCCCTAATGGTAGAACTTGGTGTTAAGGGCCCAGAGGACTTTTATATAGCATAAATTACTGTGCGTAGCAGCGGGACAGGCCGATGTGTACTCGATCACGAACGTATGACGTCATGAGAAGTAGGGTCATGTCCTGCTCGTCACAGCCAACGCCAGAGCCGGTATCAAGCACCGGCCAGCACGGAATAAAGATTGGGAAAAGTGACGATAAACAACGAAGCCTTTGAAGAGCTGCTCACCGATTAGGAGTAGTGTCCTATTAATGTGTCGGTGGGTGGTCACTTAGGACTTACCTTTCTACGGGCCTTGCGTCCAAAATGATAGCGGGTCTATCAATCCTGTCCGACGCTAACACGTTGGACAAGTAGTCGGCTCCTCTATGCTGCTGAGGTACGCCCCCGTAAAAGTCAGAACGCTCACCACGGCCCGCGACGGCTTCTCGCAAAGGATCAATCGCGGGCCTTCGTGTTTCGGCCCACTATGTGAAGACGAAAAACAGACGATTCCACACACACTGTTAGGACACTACCCAATTAGGGTGCGACTAGGTCGCAAATGCAACTTGTCAGTATAATTAGTGAATACGTGGTTTTAACCAACCCGACACCCCCTACCTAATTGCAATTGCTGTCATGTCTGTTACTTGCATTGCAGCAGTTGTCCTAGTCACAGCTATACGCCCAGAGCACGATAATACGCAACTCATTGCAACCATTATCGGATTTATCCTACCGACGACAATGGCACTGTTGGCATTCATGAAAGCACAGGAAACCCACCTACTGGTTACCAGTAGGCTACAAGCATTTATTGATGAAGCACGCCAGCTTGCGCAAGCCCTGGGCAGAGAAGAAGGCAGAAAAGAGGAACGCGACTCCCGCCCGTATACATAATACATTACATAATACAGTCCATGTAGACTTACACCTGGATTTCAACCTGATAGGTGGAATGATTAAATTCTTTTCTTTTTTAGTGGTTACTAGTCGCTCGGACCGGGGAAAAAATATTTCCGCTGCGCTTGGAAGTTAGCCTCCCAGTGCGTCCGTAGGAAATCTATTTGCTTGACATCGTGTAAGACATCTGAGTGAGCGAAGCGAACGAAGATGTCGCATGTTCAACGCACACGAAAATAATCTACACAAACATGCGCGCATGTGCTACCCTGAGTCTAGCGAAAGGAAAAGGTCTTAGTCCTTTTGTGGAGGAACGTCAAGAAAATAAATGTATGGGAAAGACGCTATGCCTGCACTCGCTAAAGCTCGTGCAGGCATAGCTAGTTTGTGTCTCAGTCAGGTGGGTCGTGCGAATGATACATGTGCATGCCTGCGGCACCGTAGTCTGATGCCTCTGGCCTGTCCATCGGGAACCTGGCGGAGTAACACTCCGCCAGGCACATGGCACAGATACCCCCATGATATCTCAGTCCATTCCCGTTATCGAAAAACACTGGCTCCCAGTTTTCGCACAGCACTTTTCCGCAATCTACACAGTAGCTAGTTGCCTCTCCCAGCATCATGCTGGGTATGCCGCGTATCATGATAAGTGTCCGAACATGCCCCATAACAGGTCAGGGATCGCAGCCACTAGCAGCACTAGCGACACTGCCAGTATCAGAGCGCACACGCGCCATGACAGCGTATAGACAATCTCGTTCCGGTACAGGTTCCCGTCCATCAAGTCATACTCTCGTTCTCGCATTTTTACCCTACCTTTCAGTTTTTTACTTACAGATTGATATCAATCACAGTGCTAGTCCCTCATCCGCAGTTTCAACAATTCGAAAATCTCGCACAGCCGTCCATCGCGCATACAAGTCGCGCGCATAGTCGTTTGCGTCTTCGAGAGTCGCGAACGTCAGTCCGTTGCCAGCCCACGTCCCACTGTTATCTGCTATCACTTCGACTTTGTACAACATGCTCAAACTCCTCTCTCGGAAGAAATTTAAATTTACCCTTGACAAGTGCGTTAAACCGTGAGCCGACCGAATCGCCAATATCAGCACATGTGCACAAGTCAAGAAAAATCGACTCAGGTACGTCTAAAAAAATAAACTCCTTTTTTGTTGATTTGAACTTGACAATCAACCGACCGATTCTGTCGTAATTGATTGTCTCGATCATCGAAGAATTGACTTGCATCTTCCCCCTTGCATTTTTGTTTTTATTGTGGTTGATGCCGACGACTACATCAGTAGTTGACGCCGGTAGTAGTGGGTTGGGACCTAACGACTACATCAGTACTACATCAGTAGTTCATACGACAAGATAGTGCGTAAACTGCTGATTTTAAACCGTTTTCTCGTACACGGTACCGTACATTTGTACGGTACCGTCGAAAGTCGTTAGTCGTCTCGATAGACTCTAGTTCTGCGCTTGGCGTCGCAGCGGGCGTTCACACGCCCACGATATCTCAAAAATGCAACGCCAAGCGCACTCAAGGTGTCCCACGCCTCACGCGTGGGCTGCGAGTAAAACTTCGCTAGTTTTTCGCCGTTTTCGTCAAGCAAAAACCAACGTTTGTGGCCTCGGATAGTCTTGAAAATAATCCTCATTTTTTCCCTTTCGTTTTGCGTGCGGGCGGAAACCCGCACGCGGTTAGAAACACGCACGCGTCGAATGCTGGATTGTCGGCAAGGAGCACACGACACAATTGGTCGGCAAGTAGCTGGATCGTTATAGGCGCGAATAGGTCTCTTTGTATTACGCTCTTGAGGCATGCCGCGATTGCGATATAGTCTTTTTTACTCATCGCGGGTTACCATGTACTCATATTGTGAGCGTAGAGAGCAGTAGTCGTTATCGGAGTCCCAAGGTCCGTAGCTGTCCGCGATGTACCTGTCAAGGTATGCGCGCGTGTTTCTGACAGTCGCTAGTGGCTCGTCGCTATACGTTGTGACAGTATGACCGTACCGCGCTACGTTGCTACGCTTGACGGTGACATAAGCAGCCTGGTCCCATAGCGGGCGTACGGCAGGCAATTGGCTGAAATCAAGGGTGCATACTGAGTCTACCAGTTCTTCGAGATAGTCCCAGTTTTGGCTCTCGCGTGAGGTATGCTCTAGGGAGTAGCCGACACTGACGTTTGTGCACTCCGGTATCAGGTCAGCGTAGTTTGCGCTATCGGTAAACGTGCCGAGTGGACAGGGTGCGTGATGCATGCCCAGTGCATCTGCAAGGGCAAGCGCAAAGGTATTGCTTGCACTCCGGCCCATCATTTGATGCGTGATTATGTCCGTACGGCCGCGTCTATCAAAGGCGATGCACCTATCAATACCTTTGACTAGTTCTGGGGTGTGCATCGCTATATACTCACTCCCACGACCTCCACATTCCTCGGCACGGTGGAACACGTATAGCGCGGGTATGCGCGCAGCTATCATATTGAGCGCTACAAAAATTCCCGTTGCATCATCTGACCCGAGGCAGTCTTTGTGCCAGTGCCCGTTAGTACGGCCTGAAAACCGTGCTCCATACCGCGCTGATTTCGGTTTTGGTTTTGTCTCAACTAGCCGGTACTCCGCTAGCCTAGAGTCATACGCGATATTTTGCCTGCCACCGTCGGAGTGTACGGTGTCGGTATGACAGCTTATCATTGTGCTAGGCTGATACCCAAGCCGTAGATAACGGTTACCAAAGTTATCAGCTTGCATGCCTGGTACTGTGTCAATAAATCGCCCGATAAAATCGCGCTCGCTCCTGCTACCGTGCGGGCGTTTATACGTTAGCATTTCCGATAGCAAGGACCTTTTGATTTTCACTCTGATACACCTTTCTTTCGTGACAAGCTTTGCATAGCCCGTCTGTTAGTTCGTCCGCACGACCGACAAAGTCGCACCCTAGATTGTCTGTAGTTGCAAAACCCGCACAGTCAGCAGATTGACAATCGGCACACAGTCCGTCGACAAAATCGTCCTCGTCCGTCGACTCAAAACTGCAATTGTCGCACTCGATGCATAGGTGCGCACAATCCGCGGTATGGTACGTATCGTCGCGAAAAACTAAGTGGCGATCGGCGTAACGCTGCGTATAGTAATTATCGTCGCAATCTAGGATTGTGGCTTCGATGTCGGTCCATACCTTGCCATACAGTCCCTTGGCCTGGACAAAGTGTGCGTCTCTGCATGCGTTGCAGTAACAGTAGTCACCTATCGGTGTGACATCGTCTGCATTGTTATATCTGTCATTGCAGATATTGCAGATGTAGTGATATATTTCTGTGATATATCCGTCTTGGTTTTGCATTACATATTCTGCATCATCATTATCGGTTACTACCCAGAAATTTCTGTCGTGCGAAATAATACCTGCCGCATTGCTATCTAGATAGGGTCCAATGTTTTCCCCGTAAGTATCGTACCGTTTTGTCAGTCTGTCCCCGAATAAGCTGCCGTGCTTATAACCCTCGGCCTCTAGGGCGGACTTTAGACGTTGGATGTATACCTCATGTCTAGCTGCGCCAACGCGGATAGCGTACAGTCTAATCCAGTGTTTTTGGCGTGTGCTGACTACGCTGCGTGCAATAATTTGACCAGTACTGTCAGTCAGATACGAAACAGCTACGTCGCTGCTGTCCGCGTACACGTGATAGGGTTTGTTGTCCGCGAATTTGCTGCCGGTAAATTTGCCGTACATGCAGCTAAGAGTAGTTGAGTCTTGTGCACACATTTTAGTCTCGAAAATGCGCGTTATTGTTGCTTTGTCAGTCGCATAGGCTAGGTCAAAATTTTCTGTCTCTTGTGCGGCCCGGAAAAGACGGACATACTCTTGTATTTTGGCGTCAGATATCGTCGGCAGGTATTTTTTGAGATACCGTCCGAAACTCATGACCGTCTGACAGTCCGCGCGCCCTTTCTCCGGCGTAGCGGTAAACGCAATATTTTCGTGGTCGTCTGGGTCGTTGGGTAGGTGGGCGTAGTGTTCGCGCGGGAAGCTCTGTGCGATGGAAATGGTGTTAGGTAGCGCGCGGTAGATGCCAGAACGGAAACGGTGTCGCTCACGATACTGCCACGCATCCTGCCAATGCAGACCGTAAACATCAGAGTATTCTACCGCCTCGCGAAGCTGGCGTGCGATTGAATTAATAGTCGCAGTGATCTTAGGCGCTGTATGCGGGGCATCCAACGGAGTAAACATGCCCCCACCGTTAATTCTGTGCCCGAGGCTATAGAGATTGTTGATAGTCTCTACAATCTCTGACTCGTTTCGCGCAAAGAAACTGTAGTGGTCAAGAGATGGGTATTCACACACGCCCTCAGCCATTACCAGTTCAACGTGGACTGTGTCAGTGTCGAAAATCATCACTACACGTTTCCTTTCTAGCAAGCTTTGTAGTTGATTTGACGGTTTCGTGCTGCAGCATGCCAGCGTTTAGATGCCTGTGCAATTGTCGTGTGTACGTGAGCGGGAATTTCTACGCTGAAATTCCGCGCAAGCCCGATGAGCAGGTTTTCAAATTCGTGCGTACTGCCAGCAAGCGCAAGCATGCGCATTGCAGTTTCTGTAGTCAAGGTCTGTAGTGTAGACTGTAAGGTTTCGTGTGAGAACGTCATGGGGTGGCCTTTCTGCGAGATTTAGGTGCGGTTTAGGATGAGACGCACAGAGGCAATTAAGCATAGTGCCATCAATGCGGCCCACCCACTGTAGGGGACAAACTCTTTTACAATTTCTGTCATTTTCTGCTCCTCTATCAATAGATTTCACATGTATTTACGGCAATAGTGCATATCGCTAGCAGGACTCGAACCTGCATCTCCGCGTTGAGAACGCAGCGGCCTTTCCGGTTAGCCGATAGCGACACAATCATGCTTTGTTTTCAACGGTATACAGCGCAAGGCTTTTGCTGTTTTCCTACGCCTAACCATTTTTACCTGATAGGGCGTGGCCTCAAGGTGTTAACCTATGTCAGCCAATTTGAGCAATTTGCTTGGCTTGCTCTATTTTCCAGTCCCCCCTAACGCTGCTAGCGCTTCCCGTGTCACTACGCTGTACCGCGCGCTGGGAGGACACCGAATTGTCAAAGAGCCGAAGACGGAATGCATAGTGCAATGCGTGTACCAAATAACAAAATCAACAACTTGCGGTAAGACTATCCCACGTATTTTGTACAAAGTGTACAATATTCATACAAAAGTATGAATATTCATTGACATTTTGTACAATATTCATGCAAAAGCGTGAATATTCAATGCCAAAGTGTCATTTGCCTTTGGAACTAAACGTGCCACGCGCGCGCGGGCGTATTGCACGTGACGTTCCAATGAAATCCATTCTCAATTAGGGGGGTATATTTCGAGAATTATCGAAATAGGCTTTAAATCGCCGGAAACGTGCCAAGGTTGCGTTCATACGCGAAAACCGGCCGGGTACCACGCAAAAAAATACTTTTTTCACTGGCAAGGCCTTTTTGCAATTTGGCCCTTGACTTGCTCACGGCACGCCTAATTGAGAATGGATTTCATTTCTTGCAATCCAGGTTCCATTCGTGCTATGCTTTTGGTACTTAAAATGCTTGTGCAGGGTTTGGTACTCAACGTGCACATACGTTAAACCATATACGGAAAATGGAATATCATATATGGTATTCCATAAATCATATCCCATTTATGGAAGTCTATGAAAATTCATAGATGGTACGTTTTTACCCCCTATTGCACTTTCCCAGAGTTGGGGCCGTTTTTTGGGGCCTATTGCTGTCCAGGAAAGTCGGGCCGGTTTTTGTAAAATTATTGCGGCTATGCGTAGGCGGCACGTACACAGTACGAATATATGAAATCGGCATCCATCAAGTTTTTGCAACTAGGTTGTGGACTGGAACAGGGCCCGTCCGCACACGCACGCTTCACGGACTCGCCTCTGTGTCTAGCCCGTGTATGCTTCAACCACACGTACATACCACTCCCCGGTCGATTTCTTATAGAACTCCTTTAGCGTTGGGGATGCCCAGCAATGTTCAGGACTATCGGTGTCAGACCACCCGCCAACCATTCCGCGAATGCACTGTTTGACAACACTATCGTGCCATTTAACCGGTTTCCCGTCCCTTGTGATTGTTATTAAAGCACGCCGTTCGGTATCCTGGTAGGGGCCTGCTTGTCCATTTTGCAGCCATTTCACGGTATATACTTCTGTAGTCATATTGAATGCATCCAATCAAACTCGATATTATCTCACTCCAGCCGTCATATCAAGCTTGCTGCGGTCGTAAATTCCCAGCTGCTCACAGATGCGCATCATCTGGTGTGGTCTGTCACGTTTCTCAAGGAATATCAGCGCACCGGCACAGTGTTGGCTGACGCCTACAGCCACGAACCCGGCATTCTCATCGTCATCAAGTGCTGCAGTTTTGTGGCACGGAAACTCCCCACTACTGAACTCCATCAAGCGTTTAAACGTGAAACTCTCTGAGAATTTCTCTAGAAATGGGCACATATTACACGGACTTGTCATTGTGTACTGCATGCGTGCTGTACATCGCGATTACCGATTACCGACTACCTATTACCTAGTACATAGCGGAAATTTTCCCGATTTTTGACTTTCCGCAAAACACATCTAAGGAATCTGTTTTTCTGGATTTTTCACGTACCTGTGTGTGTCGAATAAGAATCCTTTAACGAGAAACGTACGACGACGAACCATCTAGTCTTCTTATTACCGGCCGGTCCCCTGTGCTCCAGCACAAGGTTATTCAACAGCCATATCTCGCCAGATTTTATGGGAATGGGTTGTTTTGTGGACTTTACACGTGCCTCTGTCGGGCACACAGACGCCCACACGAAGATACGCTCCGATGTACCTCCACAGTCGCAATGCCAGCACGTGCCAGAATTGTCAAGTTCAAACGGTGGGTGGCGTATTTCAATAAATGGTCTGTGGTGGTCGATGTGTGAGCGTATGTCCTGCCAGATACCGTGGAAATAGGAAGTAATGCCGCTTCCGATGTTTGTGTTTCTGGTGATTGAATATTGCCCAAGTTTCTTTGCTATGAGATTCGTGCTGTGTATGGATAAAAGCAGTCGTTTACTGACTGTAGCCATTGGCGTTGTTCGCATATACTTTTCTCCGTCGCAGTTCGTAAAAAGTATTCCAGGTTTTCTGAAAGCACAGGCAAAAAGAATATAATTTTCAGGTTAATGTGTCAAGTAGTTTCGCCTGTGAGCACGGCACGTTCTCGTGCCGTGCGAGATAAAATTGCTGTGCGCTGTGTCGATACGACCCGGCGAGGTAAAACTGCTGTGCGAGTCTGTTTCGCAGACAAATTAAGCGCGCTCGTATGTGCTGGTCGGACTCAAGTATGTGTGCGGAGTTATTTGGCGACTACAGACACTGCTTGGTTGAAGAACCCGAGAATATCACCGTCAAGATTAACAGTGACAGTGTCCCCAGAGTGTATCTGGCCTGTAGCGATAAGGTTGGACAAAGGCACGACAACGTGCCGCTCAATAGTGCGTTTTAGCCCACGTGCGCCAAAGCGTGCGTCTATGCCGTCTTCCAGCAGGAATTCGATAGCACTTTTCGACCACCGCAATACAAACGGTACTGTGTTTGCGGCCAGGATGCGCCGCTGCACCGCTTGCATTTCCAGGTCCGCGATTACGACATAGTGCTTGTGTTCCAATTGGTTGAAAACAACTGTCGAGTCGATTCGGTTGATAAACTCGGGCGTGAATCTGTGTTGGATTGCCTTAATTGCAACACCTTCGATTTTTCCGTCCCCGGTACTGCAGGGTGTGAATCCTATGGATTTTCCGCCGAGGAGTTTGTCCATCTCCTTCGCGCCGAGGTTGGTGGTCATGGTGATTATGGATTTCTGGAAATCTGTCTTACCGCCGTCACCCAGTGTCAAGATGCCCTTATCAAGTATGCCAAGCAATAGATTCCATAAGGCATCACTGGCTTTTTCAATTTCATCAAACAAGATAAAGTTGATTTGGTATGCCGGTG
>C687J35021_10000253_pt1 | contig 41356 bp, 51 predicted proteins | sample RifCSPhighO2_12_FD_35021 | JGI IMG/M metagenome (IMG submission 35021) | reverse complement strand
ATCATCTCCACGCTTGATGAACTGGGGTACGACCTCCAATGGCAAGTGCTTAACAGCAAGAATCACGGAGTCCCCCAGAACAGGGAGCGCGTGTTCATTGTCGGACATCTTAGAGGAACACCCCGACCCGAAGTATTTCCTTTCGGAGTCAGTAACGCAGTCAATTCTAAGCAGAATGCACAAGGGAACGACATTGCACACACCCTCCAGTGCGGCGATAAGCACCGAGGAAGCTACATTCAGAACCCAAAATTGATGAATTATAAAAAGGATTATGAAAACAGCGTAGCAATAACAGCAACAAGTTATAAAGAACCGCCTACAGTTAATGCCATCCGTCGTCTTACCCCAACCGAGTGTGAGAGACTTCAAGGATTACCAGACGGATGGACAGAGGGAGTCAGTGACACCCAGCGATATAAGTGTCTTGGAAACGCTGTTACAGTGAACGTGGTACGAGAAATAATGCGCGAGATAATCCCGAAGGATACTAATAAGCGTAATGTTTAGAAAAGAATAACCTATGCCAATCCTAATAGACGTAAAAGCGAGATGTGAGAAATGCGAGAAAGAGATTATGGTTGAAGATGTTCCTCTTAATACCACTACATCAATAGTATGGACGGGAATAGCGGATAAAATATCTACTCATTCATGGAAGATGTTGCCAGCGCCTAGTAAGAGAAATTGGCATATTGTATGTAATAAATGTAAGTGGTAATATGAAGACATGGAAACGATGTGGACACAACCGAAAACAACGTGCGACTTACTTAACAATACGGGATTTGTTCTTACCGTTATTTTTCTTATTATATGGTCGATTCTTTGTATAGGTCTTTTTATTAAAATGGATTAGCGCTGCAAGCGTACCGTATGAACTTGTCCGTCATGCGGTATGCTTGGAGGGATAATCGCGGATGTTTCAAAGCATGGTTTCATTCGCGTATCCCCCAAATATGGAGGGCGGCAAAATGTTTGTGGGTCAACGACAAGGTTCTCCCATAAAATGAGCTGGGAGGAATCAGAAGTGAGCCAGTCGCATAATGATTCCTCGGTGTTCAAATCACCAGCCCTCCGTATATCAGTAATCGGTCACAAATTGTGACCAACTCGTACCTTTACAGAAAGGAGGTCGGTACAGTGTCTAAAGCGAAAAGAACTCGCGGCCGTGCTATCGTTCTCCTTTTCAAGGATGGCGAGCAGCACGAGACTCTGTGGAAAACGATGTGGAACAACTTGTTTTTCCACTTCGCTTCCCAAGACAATGGAATCATACTCAAAGTGAGGCGCGATCTAATCTTGAAAGGAGATGAGCCATGTTCTTGCGGGCGGCACTCATTGGATTCACGGTAGCGTTTCTATTGGTGCAGGGCTACCGAATCATTTATCCAGAATGGAGGTTGTGATGCCTTCATGTGTCATCTGCAACCATACAGATGCGTTCGCCTACATTCAGACACCGATAACAAAGAAGCACATCTGTGTTCCCTGCGCGGGTGTCATCAAGGACCTTCATTCACACTATATCCTCGATGTAGCGCACAAAGGAAGACGCGAAGGACATATCCACACTCATCGCAAGATACAAGATCCTGATGGGAGTATGCCATGAAATGCAGCGATTGCGACTTCGAGGCGGATAATGCGTTCCTATTCGCCTACGCGGACATCGACAAGCAAGATGAGCCATCCTGCATGAACTGCATACTTGGAGCAATCGAGAGGAGAATGAGAAAAGTGGAGAATACACTTCACAAAAAGTCATGTATCCTCTGTGGGGGCAAGGAGTACGCGAATAACCTATTTTCAATCATGTCCGCACCTACGAAGTTGATATGCCGCTCATGCGTCACTATCCTTGCAATGAATGTGGATAAGGAAAAGAAGGTTGAAGTCATTGAACGTGATGACAGGACAAGAAAATAGCCGACCGAAACCGCCGACAGGGGAACTGTAAGACGCCCCACGTCGTCGAAGCAGTTCCCCTCATTTTTTTGAATATGCCAAAATTAAGTAGTTATAAAACAAGAGAAGAATATAACCAGTATTATAGAGAGTATCGAAAAAGGAATAATGACAAGATGCGCCTCTATTGGAAAAAGTATTATAAAATAAGGAAATTAAAGAAATTACATGACGAAGAAAGGTTGGGGGAACGCGGCCAAGAAGACAATATATAAAGGAAAAGTTTATGATTCAAAATTTGAATCTGAATATGCGATGATTCTTGATTCAATGCTTCGTTCAAAAAAGATAAAGTCATGGGATAGGCAAATCAAGATTCCAGTAATAATCAATGGCGTAAAAGTTTTCTCCTACACAATAGACTTCTCTATTATCCACAATGACGGGAGTATCGAATATGTCGAAACAAAAGGGTACGCAACTTATGTATGGCGAATAAAATGGAAAATACTTAATGCCATCCATTCAAAGATAAAGGGCATTAAGTTTACGCTTATTTCTCAAAATAAAATATCATTCAAATAGCTACTTTATTTTGTCGGTTATCACTTACTTCAATTCAGCGAGAACCTTCGTAAGTTCTGTCATTGCTAAAGCTGAGTGATTGATATGATTTCCTATCAATTTATAATTGACCCACAGTGAAAAAACCGCAACTCCGGCAAGCCCTCCCTGCACCAACGCCTCAACTATTTTTTCCTGCATATTTCCTTTTCAGATAATCGACAATGATAATAAGCGCGCCGCCTATAGTAAGCTGTGCGACATTCGGAACATTGACAATGAATTGGTCAACGAGAAAAGGCAAAAGAAAAATAAGAAATGCCTTTGCCGCCTTTATTAATGATTGTTTGAAAGAAAATTGCATAGATTAATATTTAGTTTTATAAAGCCATTGGTCTTCTACGCGCCCTTCAAAAATCGCTTCATAGTCCCATGATCCATACACAAGCCCCTTTATTTCCCTGTTTGTTGGGAGGCGCACTATCTTTTTTAAGAGCCATGGATTGAAAGCTGTTTTCTTTTCCAAAAAATAATTCCTTTTCTTATTATATCTCATATCAACAGGCAATTCTTTTGGAATATCCCTACTTACCCATGCGTCCCATATCGGGTATGATTTGTGAAAATAACAATAACCATTCAATCCCCATTTCTCACCCCAGCTGTTTTTCACAAGCAACCATCCGTTTGCTTTCCATCCACACACAGCAACTGCATGACCATATTTCCACCCATCCTCTTTCTTCCATTCAAGATTCCCACTCTCTTTATCAGGCGTGTTGTAAGAATTGTACCAAGGCACGGAAATGACGACAATGCTTCTATTTTTATATAGTGCTGACGCAATCTCGTTAAAAGAAACGCCTACGCGCCAATATGACTCTGATTTATGCTGTGTTGCATCAAGATAATTCGGTATGTTGTTCCAATCGAGATATTCACGTTCCGTAACATCATGCCGCTCTGGATAATCGATTTCATCTACTGCCCCGTAATCAGTAAGAACTTTGAAAGCATTTCTCGTGTGAGCCCCCCATGACGTGTTTCCCTCAATTTGTTTTGTTCTCGCATAAATATACCGAGCAGAAAGCTCTTTTCCCTCTTGGATTTGTTTATGGTATGAGGTTGCCTGTGCTGTGCAAGAGCCGAAACCATTCTGATTTTTGAGTGGGAAAGGGTCATTGAGGCGGAAAGAATCCGGCAAATCATCCTCTGCAAATTGGATACCGCCAAGACGATAATCTCTCCAATCACGCCTATCCTTTTTAGCCCCTAATCTTTTATCCACTTGCATAAAATCTATTATTCATTTATAGTAATATAGTGGTTTCGGGCAACATTATGGTACTATAGTGACGAGTCCCTGTTCGCCCGAAACAGGGGCTTATTTTTATATCATATCACACTATGGAAAAGCGGAACAAGAAGATAGGGGTTTTAACAACATTCTATGAGTTCAATTCTTCTTATTCTCTTTGCTCTGTTGTCGAAGCTCAACTTTACGCGCTTGTGGAAAACGGTTATGAAACCGTTCTTTTTGTCCATGATAACTTCAATGATGACAACCTTGTTCCAAATGGAGTTGAGATACGAAAGGTAGTTCCACGATTTTTACTTGTGGATTATTCTGCGAATCAAGAGATGTCACCGGACCTTGAAAACCAAGCAAAAACGGCTTATGAAGCATTAAAAGAACATTGTTCTGATATTGATATTATTCTTGAACACGACCTGATATTCCAAGCGTGGTTCTTGCCATATTGCATGGCAATCCATAAATACGCTGAAGAATCAAATATAAAATGGCTTCATTGGATACATTCTAATCCTTCATCACGTCCAAATGAGATGAAGTACCCACATAATTTGCGGTATACATTACCTAAAAACTCAAAACTTGTATATCTCAATAATCATTATCTCGTCAATGCGGCCGAAAGCTACGGTGTTTTTCCGAAAGATGTGCGAATAGTATATAATCCTCTCGATCCGCAACTTTTTCTCAATCTTCACAAGCTCATCAAAGAACTTATCCACAAATACGATATTTTATCAACAGATTATCTACAGATTTATCCTGTTTCAACGCCGAGAATGATGTCTGGAAAACAGCTTGGTATAGTCATTGAGATAATGGCGGCTCTGAAAAAACAAGGTAAGAAAATTGCACTCATTGTATGTAATGCTCATGCAAACGATAAAAGAGAAAAACAACTTATCGGTGAAACGATAGCATGGGCGAGTACAAAAGGAATTACACGCAACGAGCTTATTTTCACATCGCTTGAAGATGAGCCGAATTACCAACATGGAGTGCCGCGTGAAGTGGTATCGCAATTATTCCAGCTTTCTAATCTTTTCATTTTTCCAAGCACGTCAGAAAACTGTTCCCTCATTCTTTTAGAGGCAATGCTTTCTCATAATCTCCTCATTCTCAATAACCATGTTCCGCCAATGAGAGAATTTGCGAAAGAAAATGCTCTCTACTTTGATTTTGGAGGGATAGGAACAAATGTTGAATACAAAGATAGGGATAGCTTCATGAACGATGTCGCAAAGATCATCAATTCGGAGTTCTCACAAAATAAAGTGCTAAAGGCAAGTAACGACATAAAAAAGAATTATTCGTATAGCCATATATTCAAGCAGTCAATAGAACCTCTCTTTTTTGAATGTTAATCCATTGCCTTAATAGGTCTGGAGTAATGAAGCCAGTAAAAATATTTGGGAATAAAAATAAAGCATGGAAAGGAGATAGGGCAAGTTACAGCGCAATACATCATTGGATGAAAAATAACTTCGGTAAACCAAATAAGTGTGAAAAATGTAACATTAAAAATCCTAAAAGATATGAGTGGGCGAACCTTAGTGGAAAGTATAAAAGGGTGAGAAGTGACTGGCTTATGTTGTGTACGAGTTGTCATAAAAAAATGGATTATGGAAACCCCGAAAATTGTTTATGTGGTAATAAATATTTTTCTAAAGGAAAATGTAAGAAGCATTATTATCAAGAATATTATTTAAAAAATAAATTATGAGCAATAAACAATGTGACGTTTGTAACAAGGAAATACCTCAAGATTATCAGAATCTCTTATGTGATGATTGTTATGTAAAAATAGAAGAAGAAAACAAAAGGATTCAGGAGGTAGACAAAGAAGAAAAGTTTGAACAAGCCGAAACTGTTGTTGTATCAACTGAGGAATTAGTCAATGTGACTGAAGACATCAAGCCTAAAAAACATGATTCTTCTATTCTTGACGAAAACTATGAGGAGAACCCAGAAAAGGAAGACAAGCCACAGTGGGAAGCAAATCTTCAATGCTTCATAAAAACAGGCGTATTCTTGTGGCATCCTACAAGAGATATGTACACCTTCATCAAGGATTATTGCATGACAAAGGTACTCGCACACCCGCAGTATCCAAAATATATCTGGCGGCCAAAGATTGTAGATGTTGGTTGTGGTACCGGTGTTGGGAGTAATATCCTCTCACAAGAAGCAGACTTTGTATGGGGGCTTGATAAAAATGAGAAGACTGTATCACTCGCGCAACAGCTATTCACGCGCCTAAAGAATGGAATTTATTATAGCGGTGAGTGTAGGTTTGATCATGTTGATTTCATCACAGATACACGGACGTTTGCAAGATTTGACATAATTTGCGCCATTGAGATTATAGAGCATGTGAATGATTGGCGAACATTTGTAACAAATATGATTCAAAAGTTTGATAACAGGAGCAAAGATGTACCAACAGAATATTTTATCAGTACGCCGAATCGGAACAATAAGCATATTCGTGATGATAAACCATATAACCCCTTTCATGTGAGGGAGTGGCGTTCCGGGGAAGGCCTTGAAGCACTTGGAAATTATTTTGCTAAAATTGAATTATTTAACTCAAAAGGTATTCCTATTTCTGAAAATGAATATGAAACAACGAATCATACACCCCTTCTATATAAATGCAGTATGCCGAAGATTTAACCTTATTTTTTAAAAAAATTATGTTTATATGCCCATTGATAATGTGTCTCACATCTACATATTTTCCCTGTAGCCATATATATAATCATAGCGAGAAGGAAATCATATGTCAAATATAACACTCTCGGTGGTTATTCCTGCTCGTAATGAATTCCCTCATGTTGTTTTTACAATATATAGTATTTTACACGCGTGGAAGTCTTCTGGTTTTGGCATGAAAGAAATTGAGTTGATACTTGTAGATAATTGTAGTGATGATAACAAATATCCCCAACGTGGTACAGGAGGCACGACATCATATCTCGAAGGACGTGGCGGGTACTTCAATCGTATCATACGCATTGTACGAGATCCGATAGCTGGTAATCACAGTGCCAGAAACACCGGAGCAAAGATAGCACGAGGTAAGTATCTCTACTTTTCTGATGCTCATGTCGCCCTCGATCCTTTCTTTTTCAAGCACATTCTTGAAACTATAGAAAAAAATGGCGGGCTTGTCTTTGGATCATTACAAACAATGGGAGCCTATCCGCCAACAGACTCATCTATGGGATTTCAATATACATGGAAGCTAGGAGATGAGTGTAGGGAGACATGGGCTAATTATAAACTCGCCGATACGCCATGGTACATCATAGGGCAGGGGGCGTGGGGTATGGGAGTAAAGCGTGAAGAGTTTGAAAAATATAGGGGGTATGAATTTTATCATAAGACATACGGTGGAGAGTTTTATATTACATCAAAATGGTGGATGTTAGGGAGTACTGTCATGGTAGACCCTAAAGCCATTGGCTATCACCTTGGAGCAGGTAGGGGATATTCCTATCATCATCTTGACTATGTGGAGAATATCCTCAATCTTCTCTATGCTCTCGGAGCAGATGACTGGAGGGAGAGAACGTACATAAATTATCTACGTTCAAAGAACAAAGCAGACCTTGACAGGATTATGGTTGATGGAGCAAGGGTGTATGAAGGAGATAGAAAATGGATAGCAAAACACCGGAAGTATACATTCAATGATCTTCTTGTGAAACGACCATGGGAGCAAAAAAATATCAAACTCTATGGCAAGAGTAACTGTGGCATCTCTATCTTCCATTGGAGCGAGCTAGACCTTATAAGCCAGAATCCAATAGCAATGGAAGGGTATAGGAATAGCAAACTGCAAAAACAGCTCCATACATTTATCACGGAAAATCTTTCGCAGTATATCTACCGGCCAGAACTTTATCCTGATAAAGAACGGTTTAAGGAGATGGTGGAGTAATATGTTAACACTCTCAATTATACTAAATATCTTCTTCTTGATTGTGATTGGTATTTTATACGACAATCTTTCAAGAAAATAGAATTATTTTCCACTCGCTTTTTTAAGAATTTCTTTTCCAGTTTTTTCTTTTGTTACCGTTTTCTTTATTACCGTTTCAAATGCATGTTGAAGAGTTTGATATGCTCCGCCCCCCGATATTGTTCCTCGTATTAACCCAACTTCTTCAAGAAGACTTTTCTGGCGAGCATCTCCTACCGCTTCCATGGCAAATTTTGCAAGCACCGCTTCATCAGTAAGATTTATGCCAGTAATATAATATATTTTTTGAAACATCTTTTTTGTTCCAGTATCAGCAGGACTAAATACTCGCTTCATTAAAGCTCCACCTTTCTTTCCTTCTACTCCTATTGCTTTATTCAATGTATCGCGCAATTCAACGATGTTTGCATATTTTTGGTTTGCTTGTATGTATTCTTTGCCGGCCTGTTTTTTTACTAAACCATTAAGCTCACCCATTATTTGTTTCAGGATTCCCTCCGTATTACTATTTATAGGAATAAAGACATTTTGGCTTCTCTTGTAAAGAAGATTTTGAATAGCATCTACTGTAGCATCTACTCTTACTAAATTATCGACATCATCAAGATTATCAAGAAGCGTATACACTTTACTTAATAGATTTTGGTCAGATGGATCAAGGGCGATGCGAGATACCTTACCTGTTGCCTCAACTATTTTATGCTTTGCATCAATATACACCCCCAACCGCTTATCCATGAGATCGAGTAATTTTAATTTTACGTTATCTATACCCGGTACTTGCCGCTTCTCGGCAACGGTAAGAGCTTTCTGCTTCAACTCTCCATATCTATTTAATTTTTTATTTAATTCAAGAATAACATCTTCAGCTTGTTTCCCTACAAGCTCCATTGGTGTCGGTTGCGCCGCATCCTTTGATGCCCGGACAGCCTTTGAAAGATAATAGTCGGCACGTTGAGTATTAAATTGTGCCTGCGCTTGCTGTCGCGGCTTTATATCTTCTGTAATTTCTCTTGCTTCTTGCTGTGTCAGCTTTTTTGAAGATACTTCTTTTTTAAGAGCCTCCTTTGCCTTAAAGGAAGGGTCGAGAACATTCTTTGTCGGAGTATCAATATCGGCAACTACTTCTTTTGTTTTTTGAATTATCTCTGCGGGTTTCTTTGCTATTTCAATGGCTTTTTCTCCAGTCTTAGCTACTATTTTTCCAACTATACTTAATACTTTTCCTATTGGAAATACCTCACTTATATTTACAAATGCTTCAAGGTTCGCCGCCAGTCTTGGGTTTTCTTTTTTCCAGCCCTGATATTGTTTAATGCCACTCTTTGCCATTTGTAAACCTTTTTGTACTGTTGGATTTTGAAGTAATTTCTGTATAGTCTCTGGTTCAACCTTAAATCCAACTGCTCTTCCGGCGGATTTTAATGCCTCTACCTCAATATCACCTAACCCAGCGACTGTCTGCCCTACTGTTTGTACAGCAGACTCAGCAAGTGTTTGTTTTCCTGCACCATATACATCGGCTATTTCACCAACTCCTTCAGCCCTTTTCTCAATGCTTTCTTTTACACCCTTGATAAATCCTGGTTTTTGCTCTTGCTCTGAAACTTGTTCTTCTGTTGGTACACTAGCAGTGGTTGGCATCCTTCCACCATATTTTACAGAAAGAAAATTAACCAAATCACGATCATTACTCATGTTCGGCTGTTTTCCATACATATCTCTCGATTGTCCTATTTTTACAGCTAAATCAGGATTATTCAAAGATAGATTATTAAGTATTTCAGTATCGGTAAGTTTAGCATTTCGAGACTTATTCACCTTTTCAGTAAAATTTTGCAATGATATTTCTGCCATATACTACTTCCAAATATCATTAAACGTATCAGTTGTTTGAGTCTGTACTGGAGTAAATGCTCTTCCACTACTTTTAATGAAGCTTTTTTCTACTAATTGCCTGTTTGCTTTCTTTTGAGCCAATACTTTCTTACTGTCACCAGGTTGAATAAAGTATTGTTTTTTTGCATTATCAAACTCTTGAGGTGAAATAACCGCACCAGATTCTCGCCTTAATACAGAGTTGATGAAGTTACGTTCTGCTTGTTCTTGAGACTGTATATTTGGGTCTTTCCCTGGTGCCCAGTTCGGCAATGCTCTTTGAATTGCGTATCCAACAGCGCTGTATTTATTTATTTTCGTTTCTAGCTGAGTTAAAATCCGATTAGATTGTTGGATTCTTTCAGCATACCCAGCAGTAAGGCCTTGCGCTTGAGTACCAGTTGAGAGTGATTGTTCTGCTTGCTGTATTTGCAACTCTTTTAATTGTCTATTCAGATCAGAGACACCAACCCCTACTTTACTTGCATTTGCTTCGGCCAGTTCAAGCCTTCGTTGCGCTATAGCCATTTGAGCTTGATTCTGCGCCATACTCACCGCAAGACGAGCCTCTGCAAGAGCCTGTGTTACTTCAAATCTCTGTTGTTGGGCCTGCGCTTGACCCTCAAGACGTTGTTGTGTTTGTTGAAATTGCTCTGCCTGCAACTGTTGCTGTTGCGCTTGTTGCTGTGCCTTTCGCGCTTCAAGCGTAGGCTCAACTCCTCCTGTAATCGGGTTTATGGTAAATCCAAGTTTTTCAAGCGCATCCAATGCCGTTTTACTTCCAGCTTGTGCCTCTTTTGCTACCTGCTGCGCCGCTGTTTCAAGGCCCTGTGTAATAAAAATGGCGAATTTTCTATCTATGCCAAGAAGGTCAGATAATTTTTGCGCTTCTATTGATTCTATCCCCTTTGTTTTCTTTCCTGAAAAGAAAAGACCGCGAGAAGCAAGACTTGAAATAATACTTTCTTTTTCCTGTTGCGCTCCAAGGCGCACCCTCTCTTTTTCAGCTTCTATGGATTCTTGTTCGAGTGGGAAGGTTGGACGCCCGAAAAATCTTTCTTGTGCAAGACCAGTTATATCTTCAGCAGTCGGCGTTTTTGTTATTTCAGATATTCTTTGCTGTATCTCTTGTGGAATTTGTTGCTGTTGCGGTTGAGTGATTTGTGGCGGCGTTATTTGAGGTGGAGCAGTTATTTCTTCAATCGAACCTGGAGGAGCTTGTACTGGTTCTGGTTTTCCGCCAGAACGTAAAAATTCTTCGTATTGAGGGTCTGCTGGAGAAATGGTTTGTCCTGAAGGAAGTCTCAATGGAGGTCTCTGTTGAGTCGTGGTTGCCTGCTGTATCGGATGTTGTTGAGCAACCCTCACTATGGAATCAATATTTTGCGGAGTTATTGAAACACCTGTATTCCTTTCTCCTTTTACGAGCGCATTAAGAAGAGCTGTATTCTGTTCTGCCGACCCCCTAAAATCACCGAGCTGACTTGAAAGTCCAAGCCGCTCAAAGTCTTTTTTCCTTTGAGAAAATAAAGGAACAGGTTCTCCTGCCGATGGTCTGAATCCTTTGCTTTTATAGAAGTCTATAATTGATGAAGCTGTATTGAGGACTGGCATAAGCTAGTTAATAAGCTCAACTAAAAACTGCCTTATTGATATTGTATCTCCAGCAGAACCTCCTGTCCACAAAGCCGTTATAGCAATATCATTGTCAACTGTCGTATCAAAGCTCGTCGTAGAAGTATTTGACGTATTTTTTATGACTTGATTGAGCGTTGCAGCAACCGAAGACTCAAGTGTCGCCGATGTTCCTATAGCGGAAACAATAAAGAGCCAATCAAGATACCATTGAGCGTTTGTTTGAACCCCTGCATCGCTTGAAAGCGTATGAATAGTTGCAGCCCCAACCTTTAATGCCAATGCGAATGTTGAGACACCATCGTCTGTCGTATATATGCCACTCGCCCTTACTCTGAAAGTATTCCCTGCATTTCTGAAGTCTTTTCCGCTTGTAGCAGCCGTATTCCCTATGTTCCGAGATATGGTATTGAGCGGTATTGTATATGAATTAAGTGTTGTTTCTCCTGCTGTCCCAGCAACCGTCACCACCGTTGCATCACATTCAATAACGCCACTCGGTAAAAAATCTGATCCCAACTTGAGAAACTTTCTTGTACTTGTAGCTATATTAGTTCCATAAATCGGGCGTATGAGTCTATTGATAAAATCGATAATAAAAGGATAATTTGAGTAATTGAAAAATTGATTCCTTTCTATTCTTCCCTCACTATTTGATTGTTTTATATCAGCTTCCTGAATGTCGAAACTTTCTTCAAGAATCTGTTCCTCGTTGTTATTTTGAATATTCGGCATAGATAACTTTATCCATTGTTTCTATTTCCTCTATGGAAATAAAATTGAGGATATCGATAATTTCAAGACTATTTGATGTCGCTTTTATTTTTATTCTGTATCCCTCATTAAGATTATACCCACGTTGAGAATCTATGCGCAATTTTTTAGTAGTAATCCCCTGTTGGAAATTGCCCAAAGAAAACCAATCTGATTGTTTGTTTCCATGGTCAACACGATAGGAAATATGCCAATTCCCCATTTCAACGCCACAACGTATCCTCCCTATTTTTTTCCAATCAAGAGTTCCGAGCGTATGCCACGGAGTCTCAAGAATAGTAGAAACTGGGTCTCCGGTACTGTTCGTCTTCATATTCCCAAATATATCTCCACCTCGATATGTTCTTGTTGCAGCTCCATCAAGAAATCTATTTTCAAATAATCTGAAATATCTATTTGAATCATCAGAAGCAAACAATACTTCATGGTCTTGCGGTCTGAATTGCCCAGTGCCAAGAGCTGCTGTTCCATCGCCAAAAGAATTAAGGGATGCGAAATGAACTATATTTGTATATCCATCATGCACTGTCCAATTTCTTTTTATCGTATCCCAAACAAGTACAACATCAGTCAATATTTCAGGATGTGTAATATCGCCTATATAGAGATAGTATTTATTTTTGAACTTACCTGAAAACGTGTTCACGGCGACACGCCCGCGTGTTGTATCATGTGTGGCAATGAATTGCAAAAGATACTCTTTTATCGGATCACTTATTTTAACTGCTGAAAAACCGTTTGTTTCAAAAACGCCATTCGGACAGAAAGTTATAAATGTATTGCCGAATCTTTGTATCACCTTATTATTATATGCCCCGACATTCCATATACCCTGTACAAGTTCATTCTCGTTATAGAGCCATATCGAGCTTGTTTTGAATATGAGAAGATTATTTGGCGATTCGCGCAATCCTGTTATTGATTCGCCGCGCTCATCTTCGACATCAAAAAAATTGTTTACATCCCATGACGTAGAATCACCGGCATCGCTAAATGCGATTCTGCGTGGATGACCATTGCGCGCGCCGGCCGCATCAGATGGTCCTGATCCAGCAACAAAAATTCTATCCCTGAAATTGACGGCGAATAATCCTGCCGCCTCATCTGTGTCGCTTACCGCCGTAAACGTCGTTCCATCAAACGTACCACTCGTGACAATACCATTGAGAAATACAAGATTATTTATTATTGCAAAGTATATGCCAGACCGCGTATCAATCCCTGCCGCAGCCGCTCCGACAACCTCTGTAAATTGCGTGACGAGACTATTAGCTGGATGAGCAGTTAGAATACCTGTCACCCCAGTAAGCCCCGTCCCTCCGCTTAACCCTGTATATGCTATGACATCTCCATTGATTGCCACTGAACCGCTCGCGGCAAGATTAGCATTATCCGCAACGGTTAAGGTTGTGTCTCCTACGGCAGCAGCTACGGTCAAATACGTTGAGAAGAGGCGAGATATGTCACATCCAGCCCCACCTACTGAGCGACCGACCACGATATGATGATGGGTTGGAGCAGCTCCAAGTGTTACTTGATACCATGCGAAAGAATCATCTATTACTTGGTCAAGAGATTGCCCGACTTGTTCCATACCTCGTCTTCTTTTTACTTTCCCTCGTTCTTCAAGATCGCAGTTCAATGTATTGACAAATTCATTTTTTGCCATTTCATAATCAGACTTGTTCGTCACAAGCCCTCCCGAATAATCATTGATGACAAAATCTCTAAGTTTAGCCATATCAACCACTGATGTTTTGAGGGAAATCGTTTGGATTCCTAAATCTCCCGACATCAGTCACAATTTCGTCTTTATCCTTTATCCTGTAATAGAAAGCTGTTGCTTTTTGTCCGAACTTATCGCGCAATCTATCGATGGCTTGGTCGTATTTTATCTTCAACCTATCATGTAAAACTTGGTCTTGAAGTTTCCCAATAGCAAGTTCCATTGCCGCTCCATATACTATTACGGCTGGGTCTGGTATTGCCGTTTCATCGCCGACATCAACCAATTCATTCGGCTCTCTATTTGCCGTATAAATAATATCCCTCTCCGTGACTGTTGTATCATCCGTATGTGTTGTTGCCGTCGTTTCTTCAAGCCCGCGTTCACATCCAAGAAATTGCGTAGATGATGTTCGCGTATATGATATAACCTCACTGTCTATAATTATTCTTCCAGAAGGAGTGAATCCACTTGTCGAATCCACCGTTATAGATGTAGTAGTAGCCGTTAACGCGCCATTAAGAGCGGTTGTTGTCGCTGCCGATGTTGGGAGTGGATAAAGCTCTAACCTATTATTCCAAACCCTGAAATGAGTCGGATCGCCTGTTCTGACCGTATCCCAATGAAGAATATCAAATCTATGAGCATCTATTTTTGCAAGCGGTTCAGACTCTACAACAACCGTATGTACTTTCCCAAGAACAACATCATCATCTATTTCGTATGCGCGTTGATTCGCAACAGTAGACGCTGAAAAAATATCCTCATAGAACGGCCATAATCTCTCATGGGCAACATCTCTTTGTTTCTCATTCAATTCCTCTGCTATATCTTCATCGGTTATAAACCGTACATCTGGTTCGTTAAGATGCCTTCTTACCATTCTCTGCATCCTACCAAGAGAATTCATGGTGTATCCAGTATATGGAATCCCATCAGAATATGATGAAAATGTTGCTGCTGTTTGATTATTGAATCGAATAAAACCGAATCCAGTCGTATTCGTCGTATCTTCATACCGTGTGTACAAATCATCTGGCTGTATTTCAATAGTCGTAAGAACTGATTTTGTTCCGTCTTCTGTCGTTGCCCTACTGAATTCAACTCGATTATACGACACTCGATAGACTGGTTCATCTATTGCATGCGCATATCTTGTTCCGCCGGACCCGTTATTGTCTATCGTAAGAGACGTCCCATCACTCACAGCGCCATTTATTTGCATGATTTCTGCATTTTCAGAGCCAATTTCTCCGATAATAAGATAATCATTGTCTGCCATTGAGTTTGAATCAACGGCTCTAACAGTGATTGTCGTTGCTGCTGCCGTGACTGAAGCAGTGAGGTATGTTTTCTCACCATCTCGTATCAGTTCAAAGTTTCTCCCAAGAAATAACATATATTTTTAATATATCATTGATTAGCCAGAACGATAAGTCCTTTTAATATCAAGAATTGGAGTTATAGTCTTTATATCGAGAATAGGAATTATCTCACCTGGAGCGGTTGTTGTTGAAGATGTGGATGATGTTGTTGTAGATGATGATGATGTACTTGTTGAGGTTGAGGTGCTTGTTGTCGAAGAACTCGTTGATGATGAGGTAGATGTAGATGTTGAGGTGCTAGAGCTCGTTGAGGAAGAAGTGCTTGTGCTAGAAGAAGTGCTGGTAGAGGTAGATGTTGAGGTGCTTGTACTTGTTGAGGATGAGGTACTTGATGATGTACTTGTACTTGTTGAGGTAGAAGTAGATGATGTTGAAGTACTTGTTGAGCTTGTACTTGTGCTAGTAGATGATGTTGACGTACTTGTACTAGTACTCGAAGTAGACGTACTAGTACTAGAAGTAGAAGTAGAAGTACTAGTAGATGAGGTACTTGTCGTACTACTACTTGTCGAGCTGGACGTGCTTGTACTAGATGAGGTAGATGTTGATGTGCTTGTTGAACTACTTGTAGAAGTTGAGGTTGAGGTCGATGAGGTCGTACTGGATGATGTAGATGTACTACTAGACGTAGACGATGAAGATGTACTCGAAGAAGTCGAACTTGATGTCGAGGTAGATGTAGATGTACTGGAGGACGTAGAGGTAGATGTACTTGTACTACTACTTGTTGATGTTGATGATGTAGACGAGCTCGTAGAACTTGATGTAGACGTAGAACTTGATGTGCTCGTTGAAGTTGAGGTGCTCGTTGAGGTGCTAGTGGACGATGAGGTAGATGTTGATGTGCTTGTACTACTGCTAGTAGAGCTTGTAGAAGAAGATGTAGAAGTCGAAGAACTCGTTGATGATGAAGTTGATGTGGAGCTAGAAGTAGATGTTGAGGTGCTTGTAGACGATGTTGAGGTGCTTGTACTAGAACTCGTTGAAGTACTTGATGATGTCGACGTACTTGTACTAGTTGAAGAAGATGTACTTGTAGAGGTAGATGTTGTTGATGAACTCGTAGATGTCGACGTACTCGTACTAGTAGATGTAGATGTACTAGAGCTTGTTGAAGTTGAGGTCGAAGTAGAAGTCGATGAACTTGTTGAGGTTGAGGTCGAAGTAGAAGTCGATGAACTTGAAGACGTTGCTGTCGTTGATGTTGAAGAACTCGTACTAGTAGATGACGAGGTTGAGCTCGATGTCGATGTGGAGGTTGACGTTGATGTACTAGTACTTGTTGAGGTTGACGTACTTGTCGAAGATGAGGTACTCGAAGAAGTAGACGATGATGTTGCTGTCGTTGATGTTGAAGTCGATGTAGATGATGAAGTTGCTGTTGTACTAGTACTACTCGATGTACTCGTACTACTTGACGTAGATGTTGATGAACTCGTACTAGTACTTGTGCTTGTGCTAGTACTTGTACTCGTTGATGTTGAAGTTGATGTTGAAGTCGATGTTGAAGAAGTAGGCGCTGTATGAGTCACGACAAGTTTTGGGTCTTGTGTTGCTCCTGCTTCATCGGCTGAACTTACTAGAAATCTTGATGACGCTGCAGATGACCATGTGGGTGCAGCATCGGCAACGTCATATTGTTGATTTCGGGACCCAAACTTTGAAACTCCAGTTTTTGATATTGCCGTCCTTCCGTCAGCATTAAATGTAAAATCATTATAAGCACCTGTTTGAAAATCAGCGTATGCAATAGTCGGGGCAAAATTTTGACTCCCTAAACTATCATAATCTCCTGAAACAAGTGCCGTATCTGACGCTGGTGCTGAAGAATAGATTGTTATATTTGGCGTTGCTGAAAGACCGTCTGTTTTTGTATCACCATATAAAGAAAGAGTCGCTGAATCAATAGTATCTGAATCGGGGATAGATGATGTATCAAATAAATATATTCCTCTTCCAAGTTGAATCCATTGATCTGTGACATTATCTGCACGAATAAATACAGCATCTATAAGTGTTGCTGAATCACCTGCGAAGTTTCCTGGGTCAGCTACAAGTGTAGACCATGTTGTTCCACTTCCAAGAGTATATTGTGTTTGTACATCTCCATCGACACTTGTACTTTCAGGATCAGGATCGGGATAGAACGTGCTTACCGTTAAGCCAAATTGTAAAACTGGCTGCCACTCCAATTGTCTGTAATAATTACGCTCGAAGCGTACAAATGGGAAATATTTTAGAAGCGTATTCATGCGCTTTGAAAAACGCGCATGTGTACGAAACTCGGTCATTACTTGTCCTTTTTTGTTCTTCCACCTTATCGCATTAGGGAAGACTGCTGTTATAATGTGTTTTCCGACAGAGCTGTAATTTTCATTGTGTATGCGAAAAAACCAACGACCAAAAGATGTGTTGAAAATCCAAACAATGTATTTCTGATATTTCTTGAAAAAATACCTATCCAACATATTTCTGGTCGTCTATCGGCGGATGAGAGAAGCGAGATAGTGATTTATTGAGATATATTCGTATGGCTGACAATGGAGTACCAAAATCAAAAATATAGGTCTTTTCTGACACCTTCTTCATTCTCTTATATTTTTTCTTTTCTTCTTCAATGACAAAATCTCCGTGATAAAATCTCACAAGAACAGATATTTTGAAATCTTCAATAATACGGGATATTTTATAATCTACATACATAGTGATAAAAAGCGAGCTTTATGCCCGCTTTATTTCATCTTTCGGATCGAACTTCTTTGTACAACACCCCAAAAGAATTGACCCCTGCTCAAGATCAAAAAGATGATAGGCTCCTTTTTTAACGATCCATTTCCTTAGCGCGGGTATGTCATGCTCCTCACTATTCCCTATGATAACTCTTTTTGCCTTGCCAATCAATAAAAGAAAAATCTCATCCTTTTTTTTATGGTAATGATCGCCGACAATACAATTATCTTTTGCAATAACTACTTTTGATGTGACAAACTTAGAATCCTCTATCCACTCAATAAGTACCCTTCGATTGTCTTCGTGGGTATAAATCTCCTCTGTCATATTTTTCCAGTTAATTCACTGTCAACCATAATCTTTATGAGATCATTAAAACGAGTATCTACTTTATAACCAAGTACTTTTTCAGCTTTTGAATAGTCTCCTTTAAGTAAGTCAACCTCTGCCGGACGCATGAAGTTCTTATCTATTTCGACATATTTCTTCCAATCTAGCCCTAGATATTCAAACGTAGAAGAAACAAACTCTTCCACAGTGTGGGTTTCTCCTGTTGCTATAACAAAATCATCTGGTTCATCGAGTTGTACCATTTTCCATATCCAATAAACATAGCTTTTCGCGTAGCCCCAGTCTCGTATCGCATCAAGATTGCCAAGATAGAGTTTATCTTGTTTCCCCTGCTTAATGGCTACGGCAGCTTTCACAACCTTCTTTGAGAGGAAATTATCGCCCCTACGAGGGCTTTCATGATTGAATAGTATCCCACAATATATCTTCATCCCATACCCCTCTCGGTATGCTCTAGCAAGATAATAGGTATATGCCTTTGCACAACCATAGGGACTGCGAGGATAGAATGGTGTCGTTTCCTTTTGCGGCACTTCTTGAACCTTTCCAAACATTTCTGATGAACACGCTTGGTATATTTTTATAGTAGGATTGACCACGCGAACTGCCTCAATGATACGCGCGAAGCCAATGCCAGTCACTTCTCCTGTATAGACAGGGATATCGTATGATATGCGAACTTGGCTCATTGCCGCAAAGTTATATATCTCGTCAGGCATTACTTCTTTAATAATCTTTTGAATGTTATTGCCATCAAACAAATCCCCATAATGAAGAAAAAAACGCCTGTTAAAAAGAGCTTCCTGATTGATGAGGTGATCTATCCTATAAGTATTTAAGGAACTGGAACGGCGTAAAACCCCGTGCACTTCGTAATTTTTCTCAAGAAGAAGTTCGGAAAGATAACTTCCGTCCATTCCTGTTACTCCAAAAATAAGAGCTTTCTTATTTTGCAAATCTTCCTTTTTTATCTCTTTTTGCATATTGCATTTCGAGTTTTCTATGCTCGCTATTAGTAAGAATTATTAAATTTTTTATATCATTATTTTTTGGATTACCATCTATATGATGAATGTGTTCTGATGAATTCAATAATCTTTTTAGATATTTTTCCATTATAAGACGATGAATATACTTATCCGTTTTACTATCTCTTAAATATCCATCTGGCCTTGTTTTTATACCACCTTTCCATAAATGATTGTTTTTACCAATGTTCCATTTTGAATAACATTTTCTATTACAAAATTCTCTTCTATCCCAATCCCTGTTTCCTTCTGTCTTTCTTGGAATTATTATTTTCGAACATAATTTACAATTTTTCTTTTCATAAAAAACAATCTTAGCCATATAATTTTAAATAATAAATTCATTCTCAAGGCGGCCAGGTATGCCAATATGGTAATTATACTTCTTTTTTGCCCAATCTTCTTGCCTAAAAGAATGGTTTTTAAGCAGAGCAAGATGATAAAACTTATAAGGAAGTATTTTGACTTTCTTATGTGTTTTCCAATAGAGTGCATTACCTTCATCATCGCAAGGCAAATCACGAGGCCAATCGCCCTCATAATGAAGGCGTTCCGTCCTTTTAAGAAACTTTGAAAACGACTTATTATACCATGATGTATCATAGTGCCATGAGTCTATGAGTTGATAGGGACTGACTGAATAGGCAAGCGTTCCGTCGTCTTTTTCAATCTCTTTAAGGCATAATTCTAGTTGGTCTTGCGGCCACCAGTCATCATCATCCAAAAAGAGTATCCAATCCTGCACGGTTCTATCTACCTGAAATTGTCTTAGTTGGGTGAGTTGTCCTGGTATCGTATATCCATCCTGCATGAATTCTACCTTACCAGGATTGTCGCCTATGAATTCCATCACTTCTTGCAAGGTCCCATCATCGCTTAATTGAGATACAGAAATGAACATTTTATCCATGAGCGATGCCACTTGTCGCAAAACTTTACCGATAAATGGCATTCCTTGTTTTACGATAGTATGTGAACAAATTTTCATATTCCGCAAATTACATTTTCTTTCGTTGTCGCTATATGCCTATATCCATGTTCTAATAGATACGATAAAAACTTATCACTGTTTTTTATATATTCAACACAGACAAGTTTTGTTTTTAGTTTCTCAAGGTCTATTTGTGAAAGTATTTCATAATCCATACCTTCCGCGTCTATTGTTATAAAATCTATCTCCTTAAACTCCTCATCAAGTGAATTGTAAAAACTTTCAAATGTCCTCCCAACTACTAATACGCGAGTCCAAAATATTCTTCCCTCCCACTTTCTCCAGCGATAAAGTTCTTCTTCTTTTATCGTTGAGATGAGAGCAATGTCTTTTTTCTTTAATTTCTTTGAACAGAGCGGGCCTGATTCATGAAGTATGACATTCCCGTCCTTCTCTGTTATGGCGATATTATGAAGTGACACGTTATCATTTCCTTTATAAAGATTCGACAATCTTAAAAAGGCTAATATAGACGGCTCAACCATAATCCCTTTCCATCCAAGTTCTGTGAGTTTTCTTGAATTGCTAAATGTCTTCCCATCATTCGCTCCAATATCCAAAACAGTACCGATATGTCCGTTAAAATAATTGAGGATTATTTCTTCTTCGTTATTTTGGCTATACATAATAAATAGATTGATATTTTTTCAATATCATATTCAGGAATAAGCGGATTAAGAATGGAACGCACAGAATCTTCATTGTAATTCCTTAGATGTTCTTTTGTCTCATCATTCCCCATGCACCCATTAAGAAATGTCATATAGAGCAAGCCGCCATTTTTTGTTTTTTCACTACATTTTTTTATGAGCCAAGAATCATCTTCGACGTGTTCCAAAACATCATTGACGATGACCATATCAAACTCATCTTGAATAATGTTTATATTTTTTATGTCATCCGCAATGCCATAGATGCCATATTCGTTTTTCATTCTTTCAATGGCAATTTTTGACAAGTCTATCCCAAAGAATCGTGATTCAGGTAATATCGTTTTTATGCCATACAAGAGCCGTCCATTGCCGGAACCAATATCAAGAACTGATTTTGGTTTATACATATTCGCGTACCAAAAAGCCCTGTTGACTGAATGTTTATCATGAGGTCGCAAGCCGTAAAATGCTTCATCCCAATACTCTTTCTTTATGACATTTTGGACCGTAGCAGCTATGAAAGACTTTTTATCATCATGCCGCCATTTCGACCAAACAGTATCCCAGTATTCAGGTGTATTGCAGTGTTCTATAATTTCCTTCTCCATAATTGCCATTTATCGTTTAATATCCGTTCATGATTCAATGAGAGGATATGTTGACACTCACTGTAATATCCTAAAAGTTCAGGAACTTTGTGAAATTGTACGAGTATCTCACCTATACCGTTTATCATATCGTTCTCATAGAGGTCTTTTATAATGTCATACTCACAACCCTCACAATTCAATTTCAATACATCGATTTTATATCCATCGAGCCGTTTTGACGCTTTGACGCTTTTCACTTCTATTGGCACACACACTGTTTTTTTATTTTTTTTATACCATGATTCATAAATAGTCGAACCGTCTTCATTGAGATAAAGCAATGGACTTTCAATGTTTGAGAGTGCGCATTCCTCCACAAAAATACGTTCTTCCTTCTTAAATCTTTTTTTAATAACGTCACAATAGACGGGATGTGGTTCAAATATAAGAATTGAACATTTGAACATATCAAACATTCTTTTTGCGTATTCGCCATTATACCCACCAACATCGACAATAAAGGAATTATAATTAAGATTTCTATCATGATGGGCGATAATCGTATCAAGAGACATCTTCATATAATTCTTTTTGCTATAACGAGTATATTGGGGAATCTGTATCGTGTCCTTTTTTCTCCATAGCGTATATAGCTGTGTTTTTGTTTTATAAGTTCAATATAAAATCCAATCTTGGGTAGTATGTCTTGAAACTTTTCCTTGTACCACGCGCTCTTATGATATGCCCAATCAGCTTCTTGTGAACCATAGGCGTGTTTTGCAAGATGCTCCTTGTCAGCCCAGTATTTCTTTTCATTCCATACCTCACAGATTCTTCCAAAATCAGGTGTTTCTACTGTTAATCTTCCGCCAATCATCAGCCATGATTTCCAAAGTTTCAAAACTTCTATTGATTCATCATATCCAAAGTGTTCAAGAAGATGATGAGAGCGCACTTCCTCAAGATTGCTAAATGTCATCGTTCTGAAATCACCAACAATATCAACAAATTGATGCGGCTCTATGTCAATGCGCGTATATCCAGGTACGGGCTTATTTCCACTTCCAATTTCAAGTCTTGTAACATTGGAAATATCTATGCCATTTTTTGTATTCACCCCTGATGTTCCGGTAGGAGCGATAGCCGTGCTTGTCATAAAACTTTTCCTTGTTAAGAGTAGAAATATAATTCCATTGTTTCATATTATGTTCTCGTGTCTTTCCGAAAAGATGGCACGTTCGTATCCGTTTCAGCGTAATTGACGAGAGACCGTTGAGTTTAATACGCCATGCAAAATCCAAATCATCAACACTCCATTCGAATCTCTCATCAAAAATGCCTATCGATTGAAATATATCCATTCTAAATACGGCATTCGGCCCATAAAGCAACGGGACGAATCCTTCATCGTCTTTTGTCATATCAACCGCTTTTTTGAAGACATCCATATCATCCGTTTCAACATATCCACCAGAAACACAATGATTACTTTTCAATGCTTCGCAAACATCTTCGAGCCAACCTTCTGAAAATACGAGATCGTCATTAAACACGCCAAACGCATATCCCTCCCTCTTTGATAAAAGAGGGCGCAATATCTTGTTTATCTCAATAGCTCCGTACGAACTTCCATCGATAATATGAAGAGTAAGTTTTGAGAAATTCTTTGTTGTTTCAAAAAAACTCTTCTTAAAGTTTTCAAGAATATGCGGATATTTTGATTGAACGACAATATGAATGTCAGAATTGATAGTCATGTTTTCTGTTATTATCTTTTCGCAATTCTCCAAGATGATAAAAGTGATTGCTCAATGTATAGCATTTATGAGACCTAATACGGCTTCCGCAAAGAGCAAGTGTTTCAGTACCATAAATACCGCTCCATGAAACAGCATCCGTATTTCTAAAAAGACGTTTGATAATAAGTCCTGATTGGGATGTTTTCTTGCTTATATGAATGAATGGGATTGAAACGATATTGTCGCCCCCGTTTTTTATTACATCGCATATTTCTTCCATTAGTACATCTGGGAATAGTTCGTCATCATCTATTTTGAGAATCCACTCTGATTTTGTTTCTTTCTTCATTTGATTAAGAAGTCGCGTCAATTCCCTGTCTTTCTCTGAACCAGTCCATATTTCACCAAGATGTTGAATATCGAATTGCTTGATGATGGCTTTTGGGAATCGATCCTTTACAAATTCAACCGTTCCGTCAGTCGATCCCGTATCATAAACGATTATTTCATTTGAATAGTCATATACGGAGTCAAGCGTCTCTTTTATAAACGCCGTCTTTCCATTAAGTGTCATCATGTTTATAGCGAGATTCATAATCAATTATTGATGCAAAGTTCCGAACCGTCCGAAAAAATCTTTTTTATTGAAACGCGTTCTTTATGATTGTACCCTTTTTTGAACCCAATATCATGAGCTTTCGGCTCATGTTCCATGGTCGCCATCAAATATCCGCAACGGACAAAAACATCGTTCCACAAACTTCCTGCAATGCTATGATTACGAAACAACCCTATTTTGAAAAAATCTTCTCTCCTCATAACCCATGAATTGCTTCCCGCTCTCATATTGAGAAGATATTTTTTACCGTTTACTTCAATCTCTCCCATCCAATGTCTATGATTTCTATGTTCTCTATCTGTGCGCAATGGAGTCATAAGAATCTTCCTATCAGGATTCTGCTCAAGAACAGAGATACATTCTTCCAGCCATCCTTGCTTATACTCAATATCGTTATCGGTGAAAACAAGATACTCCCCGACAGAAAGATGAACGCCGATATTTCTTCCATAGCCAAAATATAAATTTTCAGAATTGCGAATATAGTGATGAATCTTTTTTTCATTACATAATCCAAGAAGATACTGTGAATCTTCTAATGAACCCCCATTGTCACACACGATAATTTCCACCTGAAGATGCTTTGTTGTTTCAATCAATGATTGATAACAACGTCGCATTACTTCTGATCGTTGTTCGTTCATTGACCAATGGGTTGAGATAATTGAAATTTTCTCCATATCTTATATTGAAAATCAAGATATTTATCCTTTGAGTATTTATCGCTTTCGCCAAGAAACTCATTGACACGGCAATAGAGCCCTTTCTTCTCGATATGTTTATAATCGGGATTTCTCTTTTCTAAAATCCTGCGCAGAATAACCTTTGTTTCAAGTCCATTGATTTTAAGCTCATCAGGCAATGAGTAGGCAAATTCTATGATTCGTTTATCAAGAAACGGACAACGATTCTCAATACCAAACGCACTACTCATCCTGTCTCCCATGCGAAGAAGTTCTTGCATGTTTCCGTTAAACTCATTCCATCCATATTCACTTACTGACATGGCTGGCTCAAACATTTTTTTGTATGACGGAAACTCCTTTTGCGCCAAATGATTGAAGTGAGGAGCGACATACCTTACATACCCGCCAAAGAGTTCGTCAGCTCCCTCTCCCGACAGAACGACTTTCACTTTTTTTGATGCTTCTTTGGCAAGTTTCCACAAACCAAATGGCGAAAAACTTGAGGCAGGATAATCGAGGTGGTAGATGATGTCTTCTGCTTTTTCGAGAAATTCTTCTTTGTAATCATATCTGTCTTCATAGGAATAGGTATATTCAAAATCATGAAATGTCTTGATAAGTGAGGAATCAATGCCACCTGAATAATAGAGGGCGTATGGAACGTCAGATTTCGTCCTTAGACGCACGGAATCATCAAGGAGATACTCTAGCTCTTCTTGGGCGTCAAAAATGCTTATATCGCGTTTTATTGGCTCCCAGTAGCGCTTTATATCAAGAAAACCTGTCTTTATATCATAAATGCCGTAATGAGCAGGTTTTAATTCCTTACAATCCCAAAAAAGAGCTTTTGCCTCTGATGCGAAACAAAATGGATTTTCTTTATAATAAAGTGGCTTCTCTCCCGCACTATCGCGCGCGAAAAATATCTTCTCACCATCATAAATGGCAAAGGCAAACATCCCGTTGAAACGGTCGAGGCATCCAACGCTCCATTCCTTCCATGCCTTGAATAGAACTTCAGTATCAGACTTTGTTTTGAACTCATGTTTCTCTCTGAGTTCATTTTTAAGTTCTTCATAGTTATATATTTCACCATTGAAAGAAAGATACGAGCCATCTTCTTCGTAAAGGCAAAGATTGTCTGATTCTAAATCAAGGATTGAGAGACGCCCCATCCCTATTGCGAATCCGTTTTTTTCAGCAGTTCTCGTTCCGTCAGGCGAGCGATGAATCATCGCCTGAAGCATCGAATCGACTTTCTCTATTGAATACGCGCCAGCTATACTGCACATACCGATTCGAGCCATTTCATAAAATCAGTTTTTGGCAGCCATTTGAGAATACTATGCGCTTTTTTTATATTTGCCCTTGAATGCATCGGCTCGTTATCTCTCTGTTGATAATATAATATGTCATCACTTATCTTGCGCGCAACATCATCTATCACCGTACTTATGCTCGAACCTATGTTTATCGGTTCTCCATTCAAAGGAAATGGATATGACATGGCGGAAATATTCGCATTAACCACATCATCGACAGAAACAAAATCTCTCGTCTGTTTTCCGCCGAATACAGGAAGGGGCATACCATTTTTTTTCTTATCCAAAAAAATAGCGACAGCCGCGCTATACGGTGAATCACATTTCATCCCATCTCCATAAACATTGAAGTACCGAAGACATACGGTATCGAGTCCATAGGTTGTGGAATACATTTTACAAAGTTCTTCTCCTATAAGTTTTGAAAAGCCATACGGAGAAAGCGGTTTCTTCTCGTCAAATTCTTCATACGCCTTTCCTGTCCTGTCATTTTTTGCGTTTATGCCATAGATTGCCGCCGATGATGAGAAAATAACGCGCTTAACAGATTCGGAGTGTATTGCGCACTCTAAGACATTCATCGTCCCAGATACATTCGTTCTAAATGTTTCTATGGGATTTTCAACGGATTTTTGAACATTTACTTCTGCGGCGAGGTGAAAAACATAATCAATTCCCGCAAAGTCTTTAGGTTTCATTTCCAATATATCTTTCCCGTCTACAATATCATATCCGACACTATCGGCATCAATTTTCTTCTGAAGATGAGAACCTATAAACCCCCTATTTCCCGTGATAAGAACTTTCATAGCCCGAATTTTTATCTAACATTGCCTTAATAAGTTTTGGTTCAAAACCGTTTTTTTGGCATACTTTGAAAAAAGCCCATGTATCTTTTGGAAAACATTTACCGCCATATCCTCTTTTATTTTTGAAAACAGCGGTATGCATTGGCTCAACACGAGGATCATCAATCCACCCCTCACGAACCTTGTGCCAATTTGCTCCCAGTATTTCGCATATCTCCCTAAGTTCGTTCGCAAACGTCACCTTCATTGCGCCCCATGTATTTTCCGCATATTTGATAACCTCGGCTTCCAGTGGTGTCACAAAACGGAACCGTGTTGTCGGGCCGAGAACAGGGACAAGTATATCGGCAACTTCAGAGCAATCCTCATCAGTTCCTCCAAGGATAACAAATCCATGTGATAGTGGATTCTGTGGGTCTGGGTATTTCGGTGGTGTATAATACTTCCCTTCGCCGAGATATTCTGGGGAAACGACAATCCTCTTATCGTATTTCTCTTTGAGGAGGTCAACTGTACCTGGTTCAAGGGCTGATTTTATCAAAATGAGTGGCGTTTCAATCCATGAAACAACATCTTCTACGATTGAGGTATCGCAACTTTTATCATCGGCTGATGGAGTTGGAACACATAGTATTGAAAGTTCGCATTGATTGACATCATTTCGCGTCCCAATTTTTAACGGTTCATCATACTGAATGGCATCAGGAAAAATCTTTAACATCCCTTTACCGACATAACCCATGCCTACAATCGCAATGCAATTTTTATTCATATTCTATTTTTAAGTCTTTATTTTACTATAACAAAATCCATAAAATAGGTAAAGAAAAAGGAATATGTATTTTAACCATATTCCTTTTTCTCATTTTTCACTACGCTACGCCGACGTTGTTGTTGATGAACTTGATGTTGTTGTAGATGACGTGGTAGTCGTCGTTGACGTCGTTGTACTTGTCGACGTGGATGTCGAAGATGTAGAGGTAGATGTAGAGGATGTACTTGTCGACGTGGATGTCGTACTCGTAGATGTTGACGACGTGGAAGTTGAACTCGACGTCGACGATGTAGTTGTAGTTGTGGATGTGGACGTTGATGTTGAGGTTGTTGTCCATGTGAAACCGCTTACACCAGATGTCCCAAATTCAAATTCAGCCATAGTATTTAGTGGCCGTATTCAGTCACGACGACGCGAATATGATTTATTCCAGACGCCAACTTTGCTCGACCATACAAAGTCAGTCCCGTTGAAGCAGGTTCTACAATAAATTGTCCAGAACCGACATAATGGGATGCTGATTTTATCCCTATATCATTCCTATACGACAACGCAACGCGGCTTGCTCCGGCTGTACCGACATTGAACACCTTTATCGCAAAGCGACGCGGTAGCGCGCTTGTCTCTCCGCCGTTTCCGCTCCATGTACTTGACGCTTCAAGCGCAGTCCATGTATCCGTGAGACGTATAAGCGTCTCTTGTGTTCGCAGCGCAGTTTGCTGTGCGTATGCCATAGAATGGCCATTTATGAATCAATGGGTTCCTGTTCGACATCATCACCTTCTTGTTTTTCCACTTTTGGCGGACGGCCGAGACGTTTCTTTTCTTGGCCAATCAATCTATTCAATTCTTCTATTTTCGTCTCAAGTTTAAGAATTTTATCATCCTTTTCCTTTGTTTTACCGGCCAAGGCGCCAATAAGGTCATTTTGCCTCTTTAATTCTTCCTCAACTTTACTGTTAAAGTCATTTTCAGAGAGCGGTTTAATATCGCGGTCCTCCGCCATTTCAGGAAGAATCTGCGCGAAGAGCGATTTTCTCAAATCACTATCTCGCAATGTATCTTTTACATTGTGCTTTTCTTGCAATATGCGATCAACGAGATGTTTCGCTCCTATTTGAGCAACATAAACAGGCATGACCTTTTCTTCTCCCGCTTCAATCTCACGCGGTTGTTTATTGATGTGGAAAACAAACTTCTTATCGTCAATATTGACGAATTTTGTCGTGTCGATTTCAGGATTAAGTTCTTTCATATCTTTGGATAAGGGCTTCCTTCGTCATAAAGACCCCGCTTTCACGGCTGGACTCGAACTAATGTTCCCCCTTATCCGATTAATGGTTAATAACTAATCAATGGTGAGGAAGATTGCGCCATTTTCGCCAGTGGCGATTCCTGTGGCCGCCATTCCAATAACTGGTCGTGTGGTACTTGCCTCGTCAATAATCGCACCTGCGGCAGTATCCGCAACGACACTCTGGCCAACAGCAGTTACACCAGTTGATAAAACGCCGAAAATACCACCCGTTCCAATCCATCCGTAATCTGTATCTGGAATTGCTGAAACAGCTACACCAATAGGACAAGAAGTCGCTGTTGCTGGATGCTGAATAACATCCACATATGGATTCGCAACTAAATCAGCACGAGTATCGGTCGTCCATGCTGTTACGATTGGGTCGTAGAGTGTGATAACCAGTGTTGCCGCTGAAGCGGCCGGATGGCTCTTGATGCGATATGTCCGCCCAAGATCAGGTGTGACAGTTACAACAAGGTACCCATTCGCATATTCATTGGCGTCAACCGTAACGGTAGTTGTAGTCGTAACGCTTGTTGCTCCAACTGCCGCGGCGGCAAAAGCAAGTCCCTGATCTGACGTATTTTCTGCTTTTGACTGCAAAAGGTTACCAACAACAAGTGCTGTGCCACCGGCACGAACATAGCGAAACTTTCTTCCAGTTCCATCAATTCCTAGCGCACCAAGTTCATGTGACGGAACTGTTTCTGTTTCGTGGGGCTTAATCCCGTAAATAACGGGCAATCCGAATAAAGACATATAAATTCTCCCTGTTCAGCAAGGCCTTTAAGGGTATCACCCATAGACACGAGCCGAACTTAATACTTAATTAAGGTATCCAGTGAAGACCAACGGTACAAACAAGATCAGTAAGCGAAGTAAGTGTTCCTCCGTCTTCAAGAGCGAGACGGTCACCAGATGCAAGCTCAAGTGTCGCTGCTGTTGCGGAAAGTGTTGCTGCTTGATTGGTGTTCGCGCCAGTTGATAAGTCAACTGTTGCCGTTTGAAGATTCGTACCAGAACCCTGTGCCGTACCTGAAGGAACTTTTTCAACTTCTACAGTACCTGATGTTGAATTCGCGCTAAATGAATAGGTGATACTATCAACTACACACTTCGCTGGCGCAATCCAAAAACTTCCGAAGTTTGCCGCTGTTGCAGATGTTGCTCCAGGCAAAACAACTGATACTGTAAATCCTTTCACTGGAGATTCCTGATCGAACAATGCCGGATTTTTGAATGGCATAAGTTTTCCAGTTAAGGATTATATCAACTCGTGACACCCGTTCTTCGCGCATGAGTGCGAGGTGCGTCAGTGATAAGCTGTCCGTACCACAGAAGATGGCCCACAACGACATCCTGATTAGCCGGTTCTTTCCATCCAGTCCACGCAAAACCATTCTTCACTTCACGTTCCGGATTTGGGATCGTATAGAAAAACAAATGTTTTTCATTGAGCGTGAAGATATTTTCTGCGGTACATTTCTCATCAGCAACAAAGGGGATGCCACGGAATGTAAGAGCGCGGAATCCCTGATTCGCAGCCAATGTCCCGCCAACGCGCACCATGCCTGTTTCCGTCATGCGGAAATCATTCATACTGAATTGGTGAGAAACGGTTGGCGTAAGAAGTGCTTCAAAGATAGTGAATACCGCCGGCGTTGAAACCTTCAATGTCGGAGCATCATCTCCACGCTGTGCCGCGTCAAAATCCGCTGCAAGGTTTGCTAATGACAATGAACCTGACTGCGCCGTTCGCGTTCCGCGCCAATTCGTATAGGTCGCACGGGATAGTCCGCCGTATGTTGTGACATCAGTTGAATCCAAGTGTTATCGTAAAGGCTCTTTATCCTTTACTTCTCTATGTTTCCATAGAGGTCAGACTATATCATCCCTTTCGGGCAGCGTTTTCGTGGGAGTATTACTGGCGTTTTTTAGAGTTATATTCTTCATTATAACAAGGCATACACCTACCCCTGCCATAATGTGGTTTATCTTTTTCCCCACAAATGACACAGGATAAGAATTTTTTTGTCCATTTTCCATTGAGATATGGTTTTAATTTTTTCTTTAATCCATTTTTATACTCGTATCTCAACTGGCATGTGTTGGTGCAGTATTTTTTCTCTCTATGTTTATACGTTGGAGTTTGAGTTTTCTTTCCACAATATAAACATTTATAGATTTTTGGCTTCTTATAGTTTGGGTTATTCTCACCAGATTGGTTTTTCTTAACCCACGAACTATTACAAGCCTTACTACACCAAAATCTTTTAGACCTTTTTATTCGATAATAATGTCTAATCAATTTTGCATCACACTCTGAACATTGTACTTCCTTGTTAATGAACTGCTCTAAACGGTAGCCTCGACTCCTAGTCGTTACACCTTCCGAGAAGTTTCCATCTCGGCTTGGCTCGGTATTGTCCTTTTGGATGTCCACCGAATTTACGCCGTTTATATTTATCAAGCCTAGTAGCCATCTTGCTACTAAAAGTTCTTTTCCGAATATCAGCCTATGACATCCGAAGCAAAGAGTGATCCCATTATTCACATCAACTCTTTTTTCGTAATGGCTTCTTAGTGGGAATATATGGTGCGCTTCTATTCTCCCATTCTTCCCACATACTTTACACTTCCATCTATCTCTTCGATAAATGGTTGATCGCCATAGTTTATATTCTGGTGACTGTTTTAGTGCATAGTGTTTATCCATGCACTAATTATATCAAAGAACTTCTAGGGTTACAAGCTATAAGCAAGTGTGGACAATGTTTTATCCACGGCGGCATGAATACCGAGAATGTCCTTCGAACTATTTCCTGTACCATCAGAGTATACCTGTGTACCAATCTCATCCTTGAGGCGTTTTGTGCGCCATTCTATTTCTGTTGCGACAAGATTAAGAACTGCGGCATCACCCTGATTAACTGCTTTCTGAATGCCCGAAATAGGGATTGCGACATATACCTGCGACGGCGTGAAAGATGCGCGCTGGCGCGTATTCTCCTGTGTCGTCGAAAGTGTATCGAATCCAGAGTATGACCCAACTGCGGTAATATCCGACAAATGGACGGGCTGTTCGATAGAAACGCCGCCATTCCATGTGCGCGAATTGCGTAAAAGGCGCATTGAAAGGACATTGCCATTCAATACGCTATCAATCGCAGCCGGAATAAACCGATCCTGGGTCACACTCGTTACGATCGTTCCGAGTGCTGGCATAATAGTATGTTATTTTTTAGATAGCTCCGTTGCCGCTTCTTGGGCTATCTGCCATAAACTTTTTCCTTTGTCTGATTCGGAATAATCTTGCCTTCCTCCTCCGCCTTCATGGGCTGGAAGTTTCGGTTTTTTTTGAAGTTCTTGCTTCGCTTTCCCGATAGCTTCCTTCTCGACATTGGAAAGACGTTTATACGCTTTCATAGCGGCCTGTATGGATGAGTAGTCGTCTCCTTCTTTTTCAAGAAAAGAAAGGAAATCGTCTTTTTTCACATCCGTATGGATTGAGAGGATATTTTCGACTTCATCATTGAATTTTTTAAGTTCTTCCGTCTTTTTATCCTCCTCAATTTTCTTCTCTTCTGAAAGCGTCTCTTTGAGAAGACTCTTGAGATACTCTTTTGCCTGGAGTTCCTTTTGTTGTTCCTCTGTGAGGCCACTCCCTGATTCCTTACTTTTTAACGTGGTTATTTCACGTTCAAGATTCTTCATTTGCCCGTACACTTCCTTGAATCTCGATTCAGGAATCATTTTTTCTCCAGATTGAGTATCTTCTATTTCTGACGATGATGAATCGCCATTGTTAAATTCTTCGTCCATATTGCGCTCTTTTCCTAAAAATTAGGTTGCGGGCGAGTGAAGCCCGTGATGCATTTTTTTACGAGGTTCTGTCCTCACGTTGAGTATGTCATTTTACTGTTTTTTCCGCAAGAGGGATGCCATTTTTTTCATTGAGGGACGCTTACCCGATGCAATCAAACCGAAAAACCCTTTTTGTTTTTCCGTGAGTGAATGTGAACCGCGTACTTCCCCGTGGCGTAAAATCTTTTTCGCCTTCTCACGTGTAAGATAATGGGACGGCATACGTTTATAAAATAGTTCCAGGAGGTTCTTGAGGGCCGGATTGCGCTTGTTCCTGCGGGATAGAATCAGAAGTAAAAGGGACTGCCGGTTGTTGCCCTCCCTGGAGTATAGCACCACTCTTTGTTTGCACAAAATCGTCTATTGCTTCTTGCATATTGGAAAATTTTAACATTTTATACAATGTTTTAAGGCCTATTGCTCCAGATTGCCAGAGCATAATCCCTGTTTGCTTGATACTGAAATCATCCTCTTTCAATGTCGAACCGCTCTTTACCATTGGTTTCATCATTTTTCCGACACGCGAACCGGTAAAATTACGGACAAACCTCACACCATCCCCGCCAAGGATGGCGAATGAGCGTTCTTCTGTATAAAAAAGAGAAATGAGTTGTGTCCAATACTCCGCTATTTCGTCAAGCGCGCGCTCAAGTGTTCTTCCGACTAAATCAACGCGGCCTAAATCCGCTTCTCGCAGTATTTGGCGGCCTCCGAGTGTTTCCTTCCCCTGCCTTTCTCCTCGTGTTGTACTGTGGATACCCCAAATATTGTCAAACTCATTTCGTGAAAGTTGTAAATCTTCAAAGAGTGCGTTTGAAACTTGTCCAGGTGATTCAAAGCGTATCTTTGTCCCTGACGCCGCTTCTCTTCCGTAAAGAATAGCGCCAGGTTCATTTGTGATATTAGCTGCTTTTTCTTCACTCATCACATCGGAATCTATGAGGAGATAGGGATTTGAAACTTTCCCGACGATATCTTCTATTTGCCGTTTCCGTATATTGATATTATCCTGGATTGATTTTACTTGCTGGATGTAGTCGGTGTCGCCGATAATGCATTCTTCCGTTTCAAAAAGAGATTTTATGACATAGGGCTTTTTCGGAGCATCAAAGAAACCGTTTTTTTTGAAATAGGGATTTGATTCCTTTTTCAAAATCTCACTTCCAGCTTTCCAGACAACAAAATCATTCGTCCACACTTCTTTCACAAGATATGTTTTTTTTCTTACTTTTGTGTTTGAATCAACTTTTTGAGATTTTATTTTCTCCGCTTTTTCTTTTCCAAAAAAATCTTCAATTTGTCCGTAAGAAAGTTCAAGTTCCTCGATGACGTAGGCAAGCTCATCAACGGTTTTCCCATACTTCGGAATGCGTATCCTGCGCGGATCGATAACTTGAACGCCTACATCATCAATTTTTTCATCCCATACAACCTTAAAAACGCTGTAGCGTTTAATAATCATGTCACGTATCCATCGTTCGGCAAGTTCTTGAATATGAACGCGTTCAAATTGATATTCGAGAATGTCTTCGAGGTCAAGCGCGTCTATGATGCTTTGTTCGTCTTCCTGCGCTGGTTTTACAACAGCGTCAGGAAGGCGGCCAGTAACAAGCGGTATCTCTGTTTCAACGGCCATGAAAATTCGATTCTCGACCGACTTGGAATGCTTCCCCCGTATCTTTTGGACATCGGTTTGAATACCCTTGTAGTAAAGGAGATTTTCTTCCCAGATACGTTCAAGATTTCCGTAAAATTCTTGCGATTCTTGTTCCCATCCTTCGATAATGTGAAGAATGGTTGCATCGTCAAGAGTGTCGTTGAACTCTTCTTGCTCACTTTTTTCGGTATCCTCTACAGACGTATTTTCCGCAGCTACTTCAGGCATAGTGGCCTCTTTCTGCTTCCATTGCCCGATTTATGATTTTAGAATCAACCTGTTGTTCTTTGAGTTTTTTATAGTATGCTTCCGCCTCTCTTTTTCTTTGCATCATCTTTTTCTCATACGCTTCTCTTGCCTTCTCGATTTTATCATACTCCTTTTTATATAATGTCTCAAATCCGTCTTGTCCAGGTTGTATAATATCTTTACGAAATTCATACCGCTGGCGTTTCATTTTTTCTGATTTGAAAAAATACGGATCATCCTCTTTTCCTGTAATATAGCGTACCACTTCATGATTTTTTGGACAATGCGAAATAAAATACTCATCTTCGTAATAGGTCTTTTTCACGCGCGATGGCGTATCAAAATCCTCATGGCATTTATCACACCAAAAACTCACGATTTCTCTATCTTCATTCTTTATCATAATTGAAAATATGCGTTTCTGAAAGTAGGGGGGCTTTTGCCGGTTCACCGATTTTGGCCATAAACACGCCAGGCCTCACCTCTTCAACATAGAATGAATCCTTGACTCCTTCAAGGGGGACTGATTCGTCTTGTCGTTTCTTCATGACATTGCCATCCCTGTTTTGCATGAGCCAATAGAGAGCGAAGACAGTCGCGTCAACAAGGTCGTCATGTTCTCCATGGGGAAATGTAAGAAGTTCTTCTCGAAGATCGGGATTCTTTATCTGCACGAGACGCTGTTCAAAAAGATGAATGACGGAAAGGAGGCGCGTATATTTATCCTTTGGCCTTTTGTTGTACCCCACGCCGAGTTCAGCTGCTGTGACGGGAAGAAAAAGTTTGCGCTTCCTGCTTTTTTCCAAAAGTATGTGTTTGAAAACTTTTTGAAAAGCGACTTCTTCTATGATAATTCTATCCGGCCTGTAATGCTCGTAAAGATTGATGACACGCTCGATCTGTTCATCAATCCCCCATCTTCCTTTTTCAGAATAAACTTCTCTGAATCCTTCATCGGTTCTTTCAAAGAGAGAGAACCCGCGATAATCGGAAGATTCCTTCTCTGATATTGCCGGATCGATCGCAAGCGCCGAATACACTTTTTCTCCGCGCACAATGACATTGTCCAGCATATCCGGCTTTACCGGCTGCTCTTCAAGAGATATCGGATTATTTTGATATTCCGCCTCAAATGCATACGCTCCAAGTTCTCTCCGTAATTTCGTAAGGCGTTCCAAACTCCACAATTCTTCCCAGATACTTTTCTCTTCATTATCGATTGATACGATCGCCTTGTATTGTCGAACGATAAATTCTTCTTTGTTTTGCAATTTTGCTATGAGAGAAAATTGATGGAGCTTTGTGCCGACATATACGACATTCTGTCCAGGTTTGAGAGCGGGGAGTAGCGTTCTGAAAAACCAATGCTCCAATTTATCTCTTTGTTCTTTGCTATAGATGACTTCTTCATCTTCCAAGTCGTCACAGATGATAATGTCTGGACGAAAACCACGAATCTGAAATCCTCTGCCCTTCGCGCGAATCACACATCCGTTTTTCAAAGCAAGAATATCTTCCGTCCATTTATCCGATTTCATTTCTCCGAAGTCCTGCACTATCGTTGTATTATTTTCAAGTTCATTTCGCACTTTACGAAGAAGTTCTTTTGCCAATGATATAGTCGCGGAAACAAGAAAAATATCTTTCTTAATGCCATAGAGCGCAAGATAGAGAGGATAAACGATTGAACATATCGTAGACTTAGCAAAACCGCGCGGCGCGATAAAAAGAAGCCGTTCAATGTTTTGAGTTTTATCTTTAAGCGGAACTGCATCATACAAAAGATTCATCATCTCATAATGAAACGGCGGAGTCTTTGTGGTACGCAATGTTTTGAGATACGCAGAAAAAAAAGAAGAGACTGATTTCTCTCCTTCAATCCTTCTCTTAAACGAGAGAAGATTATTTAGTTTTATGTAAAGCTCCTCCTTTGTATTCTCCATAAGGCATAGAGACGCCCTTTACCTCTGATACCCCTTACGGGGCGATGATTTTCTTTTTGGGCCCTTCGAATCATTGAGATTTACTTGACAGTTTAAACATCCTCATGTACTATCAAGTAGTATAGCATATCCGATACACGTCAGATGGCTGGGAGAGGGGCGTCTCGCAAAACTCTTTTTTCCAGCTTTCGCACGTGTACCTGATATGCTTTTACGTTTCATGGAGTGGTTTTACAAGCGTACCCCAAAAGCTTGGTTTTCAATGATTTTTTGTAGAACTTCATTCAGCATATCTTTTTTTAAAAAAAAATACAAACCATTATATCTAAACACTCATGTTGATACCTGTGGATAACTTTTAGATGGTCATTTGAAAAACTGTGGAAAAAATATGGGGGGACTTGATGAATTTTTTTGATACCCCCTTGGGGGTCATGGGTGGGGTAGTCTGTTCTAAAATGTAATTGCGTATAATCTTAATTATACTCTATAACTATACCCTATTTATCTTATAACCATACGTATTATTGAGATACCCCCTCTATTACCACGGTATCACTTTGACCTAGCATCTTGATCTCATTCAACACCTCTTCTATCTTTTCATCGATATTATCAGCATTTATGCCATGGAGATGAAGATTCTGCACACTTGTATCCTTAGGATACCTGTTCTTCATTTTGTTAGCTTCTACGATTGCATTGAGCTTAGTTGGGAGCACTTTATTCTGTCTTACAATCTTACACAATTCCACGTCTAACACCTCATCAGTAAGCCCTACTTTCTCTAATTGTTCCCTTATCGCAATTTGCACATTTGTTTTTTGGAGGTCTTGTTTCATTGACACTACAGCTATTTCAGGTCTTTGCTTTGGCCATATTCTCCTCCCTGCTTCTGTAAGCGTACCGCCTTCCTTAACAACCGTATTTACAAATATCTTCGCCTTCCTCCTCAATTTTATTTCTGATCCAAATCCCATACATTACTCTTTATAATTTTTTCTCTCAAACACTCTTATCTCATCGTGCGATGTCGCGTTATCTTGTATCCTAGCCTCGCGTGGTGAGCCATGTAATGCGTTCCTAGGCGTTTTCTTTTCATAATTGAGGGCACCTGCCTTATCCGCTATACAATCGCTTATAAACGCATATAAACGCCATATCCAATACGCAAGTAATACAATGGCGAAAAAACTTAATGTCATACTTAGCGTCATAATCCACAGTGCCATATCCAACATACATTTTAAGTATACAACATGTTAATAAGTTTGAAATACCTTATGATATTACCATAACCACACTACTTGACAAGGTAATGGGGTTATAGTAATATAAATGTATAAGAAAATAAATAACATAATCTATGAGTGAACCTTCATACATGGATGAATGGCATCGCGATCACGAGTCTCATTTGATTGAAGACACACAACGATGGGCCGAAGAAGAAGGTTGCCCATTTTGCCAAGAAATCTGCGGGTCTGCCGAACATTCGGGCGAGGCAGTTAAATAAAACGCTCAACGCGCATGCGATGGCCACGCGGCGCGCCACAAAAGCCCACGACACATAAAACAATTTTATGGAATGTCCTCATATTTGTCTTGAGTGTCAGCGTAAAAACAAAGAGCATGATATTACAGAAGTTGCGAAGGCGCAGGCATGGAAGTTTAACAAAGCTTCAGCTATGGTTTCAGGATTTGTCCTTGAGAAATTGAAAAATGAATTGACCGATACAATGAAGTCCTATATTGAAAACGATCTGGATGAATGGACGGGGCTTTCTCTTCTCAATATGGACAATGACCTCGCCATAGCACAGCTTAATCATTTAATAAAATAATATATGTCATTCAAGGAAAAGCTCCTCGAACTCCAAAAGCGCGTAAAACCAATAAAAAAAGAAGAGAAAAATCCTTACTTTAACAGCACTTATTTCAATATAAACGGCTTACTGGCCGAAATAAAACCACTTCTCTCCGAACTTGGCCTCATTCTCTCCCAACCAATTTCTATCCTTGATGGAAGAAATATCATCAAGACAATAATAAGAGATGCTGAAACAAAAGAAGGAGATGACCCTACTTACATAGAATCAAACATTGTCATACCGGAAGTGGCTGACGCTCAAAAACTCGGATCAGCCATAACCTATCTCCGTCGCTATTCTATCCAATCGCTCCTCGCCTTAGAAGCGGAGGTAGACGATGACGGTAATTTGGCTTCAGGACACGTTTGGAGTACAAATAAAGACACTACCTCTATTTTTGACGAAAAACCCCCCATATCTCATCCTGTGCCATCACAGGGGCAACGTATACACGGAGCTGGCATCTATTTTGAGGGGAAATCTAAAAAAGAAGGTAATAAGTGCTCCAAGTGCGAGGATGGCACTTATGTAACGAGTCCTAAATCCGGCAAAGTTTTCTGCGACAAGAAATGCTGGCTGCGCCAACCCCCGATACAACAGAAAACAGGAGTAGTAGTAGTGAACGATTCGGATGAAATACCTTTTTAGATAAGTTATGCTCCACCTTCACACCGCTCTTTTCACAACCTTTCTTGCCTTTATACTCGCTCTATCTGCCGCTATCGCCGATTCAGGCATTATCACGTTAAGTGGTGAAAATCTCACCAGTACGGAAAATGGACAAAACAGTTCAGGTGCCGGTTTCGGCGACGCGGTGGAAATAGTAACAGCAATAAAACCGCCCGACCCCTGCTATCTCTCAAACGTTTTTTGCGATAATAAGAGATGGATGAGAATAACTGAATATGGTTGGACTGGTAACAAAACAGCGAGCGGAAAATATCCTTACATTGGAGCAGTTGCCACATCTGATAGAACAATCCCATTTGGTACAGAAATAATAATTGATGGAAAGAAATATATAGTTGAGGATAGAACAAACAAACGAATACAAAATACAATAGATATATTTAGTAATAACCCAAAAGGGCTTTCCTATAAAACTGTTTACTTCAAATAAAATATGAATAATAATTTCACTTCAACTAAAAAATGTAAATGCTATAGTACGCACACTTCGATAAGTCATGCTGGCGATAATGGAACTGAAAAAACATGGACTCTGTGGAGTGTTGAATGCTTATACGGCAAGATGAGTAAGAAAGAATACAGTAAACTTCAAACCATAAAAAAAGAGAATGTATGAATGAAACACATGATTTTAATTGTCCGGCGTTTAGCTTTGATGCTACTAATTGCAGGTGTGGCTTTTCAAGAACAAAAGAGATTGGAACGCTGAAAATTGATAAATATATACAACCAGAAAGTGGCTTTGAACATCTACAAGAACCAAAAGGAACGGGAATGTCTGAATGGGAATGTCCTCGATGCCGAAGAATCAATCATATACTAAAGCTTACTTGTGACTGTCCGCCAAGCGTACAATCATCATCAACGATATGCCCATAGAAACCAACAACACCGCAGGAGAGTCTTTTGGGATGGAGGAGATTTTAGAGGAGTTTAAAAAATTACTTTCAATCTATATCAGTGGATGGGGTGAGTGCCACGAAGAAAATGATCAACTTTATACAGAATTAAGAGCAAAAAGAGACACCGATGCCATGTATGACTTCATCCGCAAAGCCTACCTCGCAGGCGCACTCGCTCACCAGGAAGCAACGAGGGTGGAGAAGAAAGATTGTATGTATTCGCCAGATGCTTCAACAATAGAGAATCATATTAAGGTTTTGAAAGACGAAGAGTATAACAAAGCAATCGAAGAAATAACCACATTGAGTGAGCGTTTCCTTAAGTCGCTTGGGGAGGGGAAGGTATGAGCTTATTTACTCAAGAACAAATTGATGCATACGATAGAATGGTAGATGCGGAAAAGGAAAGTGAAAAAGTGCGTGAGTTATTTGAGAATGGAACAAAAAAAGAGAAATTTATCTACGCGGCAGAACGGGCAGGATTCACAAAAGAACAATCTCAATTTTTATTTGATTTTATATGCCCATAGAAAACCACGACACCGCAGGAGAGTCTTTGGGCTTGGAGGAGATATTGAAGTCGCTCACATGAAATACTTATCATTATTCAGTGGCATCGGAGGTTTTGAACTAGGAATACAACAAGCGTATGAGAATAGCTGGATGGTCGATAAGAGAAGATCGCCTGATTCCATATCGAGCGGACAAGAAGAGGAGTACGGTTCAGGAGTGGGTGATCCATCTTCAAGGATCAGTTTGCATGAGCTTAACAAATCAGAGGCGACTTGTATTGGTTACTCCGAAATTGATAAATATGCCATCAAAATCTATGAACGACACTTCCCGGACCACCGAAACTACGGAGACATTAAAGCAATCAGTACCGATAATATCGACCAATTTGACCTGCTCGTTGGAGGATTCCCTTGCCAAAGTTTTTCAATCGCTGGAAAGCGCGGAGGGTTCGATGACACTCGCGGGACGCTCTTCTTTGAAATTGCGCGAATACTGCACGATAAACAACCTACCCGACTCCTACTGGAAAACGTTAAAGGACTGCTTTCTCACGACAACGGATTCACTTTCAAAACAATCATCTCCACGCTTGATGAACTGGGGTACGACCTCCAATGGCAAGTGCTTAACAGCAAGAATCACGGAGTCCCCCAGAACAGGGAGCGAGTGTTCATTGTCGGACATCTTAGAGGAACACCCCGACCAGAAGTATTTCCTCTCTGCGGAAGCAACAATCCGATTGGTCAAGAATATGCAGGAAGCATCGGAACTCCGAGACTCCCTAAACAAATGCACCTCTCAAGGGCACACAAACAACCAGCACGAGTCTACAGACAATCAGGTTATCAGTCCAACACTCTCAAGTGGGGAAATGCAAGGCAGGTACAACATCATCGCAGAC